>ENA-OQCN01001414-OQCN01001414.1-human-gut-metagenome-genome-assembly--contig:-NODE-1414-length-11970-cov-3.095246_pt1 | contig 11970 bp, 18 predicted proteins | sample MGYA00242497_ERZ504576 | MGnify/ENA primary metagenome ERZ504576 (study PRJEB26092, sample SAMD00036296) | human gut metagenome | host: Homo sapiens | study: EMG produced TPA metagenomics assembly of...
CACGCAGATCACGGATATCGTCCACGCCGTTGTTGGAGGCGCGTCCATCTCCACCACGTCCAGAATGCTGCCGTTGTCGATGCCTCTGCAGATCTCACACTCACCGCAGGGGTCACCGTTCTGGGGATGCAGGCAGTTGACTGCCTTGGCAAAGATCTTGGCACAGGTGGTCTTGCCGGTGCCGCGCACGCCGGTAAACAGATAAGCGTGGCCCACACGGCCTGTGGCGATCTGGTTGCGCAGTGCGGTCACGATGCCGCGCTGGGCCACCACGTCCTCAAACCGCTGGGGCCGCCACTTGCGGTACAGGGCTCGATACATCTGCTTCTCCCCTTTCAACAAAAAAGCCGGGCAGCGCTGACGGGGTTTGACCCCCGCCTTGCGTAACTCGGCATACGGATGCAGGCTGACTGAAACGCACGGGACACACCGCTTAAGGCTGCTTGGTTCCCCACCTGACCTGGTTCACAGCGGCCCCATCGTACAGGGCCCGCATCCGTATGCCGAACCACGCAGCAGGCGCTGTCCGGCATGGCACATTTTGTGCTTGATTATTATAGCATGTTTCGGGAGAGAATGCAAGTATTAAACCTTACCGACATCGCTTAGGAAATACGAAGCTGCACGTTCCCTTATACAGCAAAAGCCCCCTCCGGTGCAAAACCGGAGGGGGCAAAAGCGCTTAATTCGCAGATTAAGACTGGCAGGCAGTGATCAGGCTCATCTTGTAGACCTCGTCAGCGTTGCAGCCACGGGACAGGTCGTTGATGGGTGCGTTCAGGCCCTGCAGAATGGGGCCGTAGGCAGCGTAGCCGCCCAGACGCTGAGCGATCTTATAGCCGATGTTGCCGGCCTCGATGCAGGGGAAGATGAAGGTGTTGGCCTGGCCAGCGACCTTGCTGCCCTTGCACTTGACCTGTGCAACTTCGGGAGCAACGGCAGCGTCAAACTGCAGCTCGCCGTCCACAGCCAGCTCGGGGTCCATCTCCTGAGCCTTGATGGTAGCGTCATGGCTCAGAGCAACGGTGCCGCCCTTGCCGGAACCTTGGTGGAGAAGCTCAGAACTGCGACCTTCGGATCGATGCCGAACAGCTTTGCGGTCTTGGCAGTCTCAACGGCCACCTCAGCCAGCTTTGCGGATGCAGCGATCTTGACCTCGCCGGTAGCCTTATCAACGGTATCGGTGTAATCAATGTTGACAGCGCAGTCGCCCATGGCAATGCGCTTCAGGCCCTCTTCGCCAAAGTCACGGTCCAGAATGAAGCAGGAGCTCACCAGGTGTGCGCCCTTCTTGGTCTTGACCAGCTGCAGAGCGGGGCGGATGGTATCAGCGGTGGAGTAAGTAGCGCCGCCCAGCAGGCAGTCAGCCTTGCCCATCTTGACCAGCATGGTGCCGAAGTAGTTGGACTTCTTCAGCATTGCGGTACACTCTTCAGCGGTCTGCTTGCCCTTGCGCAGCTCGACCATGGTGTTCACCATCTCGTCGAAACCTGCGTAGTTCTCAGGGTCAATGATCTCAGCAGCGGAAATATCAAAATTGCCTGCGGCAGCAGCAGCCTTGCACTCAGCCTCGTTGCCCACCATGACAACCTTCAGAACGCCCTCGGCCAGCAGCTTGCTGGCTGCCTCCAGGATGCGGGGGTCATTGCCCTCGGTAAAAACGATCGTCTTGGGGTTTGCCTTCAGCTGTGCTACCAGCGGTGCGAACATATCAGCCATTGTTGATTACCTCCGAATTAACTATCCAAAATTCACATCCGGGTGCCTGTTGGACACAAGGATGCCTTTCTCTTTTATTCTAGCACACCCGGCAAAAAGTTCAAGACAAAATTGGCTTTTTGTGCTATTATTTTAGGAGAAAACCATTTTTTATTTGTGAACAAATTATCATTCAGCTGCAAGGAGATCAAACTGCTATGGATTGGGATACATTAAAGGCCGAGTGCCTTGCCTGCCGCAGATGTGAGCTGTGCACTGACCGCACCCATGTGGTGTTCGGGCAGGGTGTCCAGACTGCTGAGGTGCTGTTCGTGGGCGAGGCCCGGGCCAGAGCGAGGACGAGCAGGGCCTGCCCTTTGTGGGCCGCAGCGGCCAGCTGCTGGACAAATACCTGTTTGCCATCGATCTGACCGGAGCAAAAACTGCTACATTGCCAACATCGTCAAATGCCGCCCGCCCCAGAACCGTGACCCGCTGCCCACCGAGAGCGAGGCCTGTATGCCCTGGCTCCGGGAACAGTTCAAGCTGCTGCAGCCAAAGATCGTGGTCTGCCTGGGCCGCATCGCTTCCCAGCGGATGATCCGCACCGATTTCTCCGTGACCAAGGAGCACGGCACCTTTGTGCAAAAGAACGGCGTATGGTTCATGGGCACCTTCCACCCCGCCGCCCTGCTCCGGCAGGCACAGAACAAACCCGCCGCCTTTGCGGATTTTGTGGCTCTGCGGGAGAAGATCCACGAGGTGTGCGGGCACACATATTAACAAGCTCACCCTCTCCGTCATTGCTGTCGCAATGCCACCTCTCCCGAAGGGAGAGGCCTTGGCAGAAAGATGAAGCTCACAAAAACTGCCAAGGGCTCCCACTTTGGGGGAGCTGGCGAGCGGAGCGAGACTGAGAGGCAAGGCCGTTTCCAAGTATCATCTTCCTTCATTTTTGCATACCCTAAAGCAAAAGTGAGGTGTTCTGATATGAAAACGATCCAAAGCCGTTCCCCCGATTTCTTTCTGGGGGCCACCACACCGGCGGGCTTCAAGGGTTATTTTGAGCCGCTGCGCCGGGAGCCCGGGATGCAGATGCTTCTCATCAAAAGCGGGCCGGGATGCGGCAAATCCACCCTGATGAAGCATCTGGCCCAGGCCGCCGAGCAGCAGGGCCAGCGCATCGAAAAGATCCACTGTGCCAGCGACCCGGACAGTCTGGACGGAGTCATCTTCCTCGACCAGAAACGCGCCATCATCGATGCCACCGCGCCCCATGTGGTGGAGCCGGACGCGCCCGGGGCTGATGAGCTGGTGGTGAGCCTGTACCACACCATCGATGCCGGAAAGCTGGCTCCCCACCGGGACGAGGTCAAGGCCCTGTTTGCCCGGAATGCCGCCCTGCGGGGCCGGGCAGCTCGGTATATCGCATCGGCGGGCAGCCTGATGCTGGACAGCCGCCGGGCCGAGCCTGCAGCGCCAACTTTGAAAAGGTGCGCCGCTACGTCAAGCGTCTCTGCACCCGGCTGCTTCCCCGCACCGAGGGCACCGCCAGCGAGGAGCTGCGGCTGCTTTCAGCCATCACCCCCAAGGGATGGTATTCTACCGGGGCACGGTGGAAGCGCTGGCCGACCGGTATGTGGTATTCCGGGATGATTATGGGGCGGTCTCCCGCCTGCTGCTGGAACTCATCCGGGCCGAAGCGCTGGCCCGGGGCTACCACATCATCACCTGCCCCTGCGCCATGCACCCTGAAGATCAGATCGACCACATCTTCATCCCGGCCCTGCGGCTGGCTTTTTTGACCGACAACCTCTGGCATCCCATCCAGCTGCCCGGCGTGCAGGCCGTGCGCTGTACCCGCTTTGTGGACCGGGAGAACCTGTCCGGCTTCCGCGCCCGCCTGCGATTTAATGACCGTGCTGCCTCCGAGCTCATCGATCAGGCTGTCGCCCTGATGGCTCAGGCCAAGAACTGCCATGATGAGCTGGAGACTTATTACCGGGCCGCCGTGGATTTTGACCAGGTGAATGCTGTTGCAGCAAATTGTCAAAAGATCCTGGGTCTCGGGTAGGCCCTGCTCTGTACAACCTGACCGAAGCGCAGAATTTCAAGAGAAAGGAAGTGAACCCCATGCCAACCATCCGTCTCTCTGTCCGGGAGCTGGTGGAGTTCCTGCTCCGCACCGGCAGTATCGACAGCCGCTTTACCGGCTTTGACCGGGCCAACGAGGGCGCACGCATCCACCGCAGGCTCCAGAAGGCGGCGGGTGAAGGCTACGCCGCCGAGGTGTTCCTCACGGCAGAGCGGACGATGGAGGGAATCGGGTTCACCATCGAGGGCCGTGCCGACGGCATTTTTACCGATGAGGACGGCACGGTGGTCATCGACGAGATCAAGACCACCGCCGCGCCCACCGATGCCATCACGGAGGACATGAACCCCTGCCACTGGGCGCAGGGCATGGTCTACGGGGCCATCTGCGCCGAGCAGCGGGAGCTGGAAACACTGGATGTCCGGCTGACCTATTACCAGATCGACACCGATGAGATCATCCGCTATACCCGGCACTTCTCTGCCGCTGAGCTGGATGCGTTTCTCAACGACTTACTGCGGCAGTATCTTCCCTGGGCACGGCGGCAGCTGGACTGGGTGGAAGCCCGGAACCGGAGCTTGGGGCCCTGCAATTTCCGTTTCCAGCTTACCGTCCCGGGCAGCGTGCCCTTGCCGGGGAGGTCTATCGCGCCTGTGCTGCGGGCAAGGCAGAGCAGAAGGGTGGTACCCGGCTGTTCTGCCAGGCACCCACCGGCATCGGCAAAACGATGAGCGCCCTCTTCCCTGCCCTGAAAGCCATGGGCGAGGGCAAGGGGGAAAAGATCTTCTACCTGACCGCCCGCAACACAACACAGGCCGCTGCTGAGGATGCACTGGCCCGTCTGCGGGCGGCAGACCCGGCGCTTTCCCTGCGCAGCGTGACCCTTTCGGCCAAGGAGAAGGCCTGCCTGTGCAAGGATGCTGAGGCCGTCCCGCCTGCCTGCCGGAAGCCTGCCCCTACGCCAACGGCTACTACGAGCGGCTGAAGGATGCGCTGGCCGACCTGCTGGACAGCGCCGTCCCTTATGACCGGGCCGCCCTGACCGAGACCGCCCGGCGGCACAGGGTCTGCCCCTTTGAGCTGGGGCTGGACCTGAGCGAGTGGTGTGATGTGGTCATCGGGGACTACAACTATCTGTTCGACCCCACCGTGCACCTGCGGCGCTTTTTCGATGCGGCGGGCGACTACATTTTTCTCATCGACGAGGCCCACAACCTGCCGGACCGGGCCAGAGCCATGTACTCGGCACGGTTCTGCAAGAGCAGCCTGACCGATGCCAGACGGGCCATCGGCAAAGGAAAAAGCGCACTGAAAACTGCGTTGACAAAGGCAGACAAGGGCTTTCTGGAAGCACGCCGGGCGGTAACGAAGCTCGCCCCCCGCCGGGTTCACGCACCCACCGAATCGCCGACAGAGGATCTCACCCAACAGACCAGCCTTCTGGACACCGAACCGGCAGAAGCCGCCTTCCCGCTGCCGGAGCCTTTGCTGGCGCGGATGGCACGGTCTTTTTGCAAGAACTGCCGAAGGAGCTGCTCCGACTGCTGTTTAGCCTGCAGGCTCCCCTGCAGGACTGGCTGGAGGCTAACCCGGAGGCCGATGCCCACGCCCAGCTGCTGGAGCTCTACTTTGCGGTGCAGGATATCACCCGGGCGGCAGAGCGGTACGACGCGCATTTTGTCACCCAGCTGACAGCCCGGGGCAGCGAGCTGGAATGGGAGCTGCTCTGCCTTGACCCTGCCCCCTTTGTGGATGCCAGCCTTGCCGCCGGGCGGGCTGCGGCACTGTTCAGCGCAACGCTCACCCCGCCGGGCTACTACCGCTCCGTGCTGGGCTGTCCCGATGCCCGGGCTGTGGCACTGGAAAGCCCGTTTCCGCCCGAACATCTGGGGCTCTACTGCCTGCCCGGCATCTCCACCCGCTACCGGGATCGGGAGGCCAGTGTGCAGGCCGTCTCAGATGCGCTGGCCGCACTGGCCCGGGCCAAGGTGGGCAACTATCTGGCCTTTTTCCCCAGCTATGCCTATCTGCGGCAGATATATGAGGACTTCACCGCCCGTTACCCGGACATCGGAACGCTGGCCCAGGAGAGTGGTCTGGACGACGCGGCCCGGGCGGCCTTTCTGGAACAGTTCGGCCCAAGCCCCGCAAAAACGCTGCTGGGCTTCGGGGTCATGGGCGGCATCTTCGGCGAGGGTGTAGATCTGGTGGGCGACCGGCTCATCGGGTGCGCCATCGTGGGGGTAGGCCTGCCTCAGGTGAACCCCCGTCAGGAGATCCTGCGCCGTTACTATGACGAGGCGGGCGGCACCGGTTTCGACTACGCTTACCGTTTCCCGGGCATGAACAAAGTGCTGCAGGCGGCGGGCCGGGTCATCCGCACGCAGGAAGACAGAGGCGTGGTGCTTCTGCTGGATGACCGCTTTGCCCGCGCCGAATACACCCGCCTGTTCCCCCGCCACTGGCACCAGCTCCAATACCTGCGCAGCACCACAGAGCTGGAGCAGCAGCTTGCCGCCTTCTGGGCACTGAACCAATAGAAAAAAGCCTGTCAGTGCAAAAACCGACAGGCTTTTTCTCATGCTCCGGACATTTTCCGGCTCTTACTTCTTTCTGGGCAGGGACCTGTGCAGTTCATCCCAGGCAGTCATCTCCACCAATGTGGTGGCGCGCAGGGCGGCAAACGCTTCATCCAGATACTGCATCTCGCTCACCGCGCGCATGGCGTGATCCGAAATGCACCACTTCCCAACAACCGTCTGCGCCATCCAGTAGACCATCCGCTCGGTCTTTTTCCGCTGTTTGGTGCCCTCGCGGTAGCGGTCGGTGTTCTCCGCATCGTTCACGGGTACACCCGCCGCTTTCAGCATCTCACAGCACTCCCAGGCGGCATCCACGATCATCCTGCGCTGTTCCACTGTGGTGCGGGAAAGTTCCCCATCCACCGCATAGCAGGCATAGGCGCAGGGCAGGATAAAGGCGATGTGGCTCTTGAGCCACTCGTCCATATCGCTGTAATAGGTCAGCTTGTAGTGGGTGCCTTCAAAAGCAGCCTGCAGCCGCAGGCGGAACGCGCCGGACAGGGGTGCGGTTGCGCCGCCGACGGTCATTCCCATCCCCATGTGCACACTGACCAGCCGGTCATGCTCCCGGCGGCCCGCATTGTTCTGGAAGCCAAAGGCAATCTTATCCACCGGGCGCTGCATGGCCTGCAGCATCTCCTGCGCATAGGGATCATTGCCCACAAAGATGAAGTACTGGCTCCGGTTTGCCTTGAGGATGGGCAGCACATCGGCCAGCTGCCCGGCCTGCACCGTGACAAACACAAGGTCATACACATCCTCGGGGGCCAGCACGTCTATTGTCTGCATCCGATCCACCGTTGTTTTCCTCTGGAGCATGTGGCGGATGGTCAGGCCCTTCTGGTCAATGACCTCCTTCCACTCGCCCCGGGCCAGCAGGGTGACCACATTTTTCTTGTTCTGTGCCAGACTGTGGGCCAGCTGACAGCCCTGAACGCCTGCGCCGTACACCAAGATCCTCATAACGAGATACCTCCTGTTTTGCATGATCAGCCGGCCAGAAACACCGGGCTGTTACTTTTTCAGGAACGAGAAGAAGCCCTTTTTCTCATAGGGCCGGGTCTGCACGCCGGTCACGGTGTAGCCCGTTTCGGCAATGGCAGCCTTCAGCGCCTCCACATCCACCGGCTGCTCCGAGATGATGACCGTCTCGCCCTTGGTGTGGGAAGAAGTCACCTTGTTCACCCGGGCGGTCTTGCGCACCACATCATTGATGTGGCTCTCACACATACCGCACATCATGCCATCGACCCTCAGGATCGTTTCTACCATTGTTGTCCCCTCCATGCTGTATCTGCGGGCACCCCTGTCAAACTGCACAAGTCCAGCCCGCTGTTTTCGTCATTTTGTTAGTTTCAGCTAACTCGTTGTGGAAACAAAAAGGCTCCTGCCCCGCACAGCGCTGCTCTGCGGAACTTTGCCGATCTGTTTTCAGTTTTATCATACCATACCGGTGGGCAAATTTCAAGCTGCCCGCAAAACCGGCCGGGGGACTTTATCAAAGGGTCAGTTCATGGAAAACAGCGCTGCTTTCCAGCTCTTTCCATTGCATCGTGTTTCCTTCCAGGGTCATGTAGCTGTGGGGGCTGTTCTCCTTGGGGATGCTCACAGAACCCGGGTTCAGGTAAAGATTTCCCTGCCCGAACTCTGTCCAGGCCGGAACATGGGTATGCCCGTGCAGCAGCACATCTCCCGGGGTCAGCGGCGGCAGATTGTTCACATGATAGATATGCCCGTGGGTCGCATAAATGAGCCGCCGCCCCACCGGAAGCACCGCATAATCGGCCAGCACGGGGAATTCCAGCACCATCTGGTCCACCTCGGCATCACAGTTGCCCCGCACGCAGAGCAGCTTCTCCTTTTTCCCGTTCAGCAGGGGGATGACCTCCTTGGGGGCGTACTCCCGGGGCAGGTCGTTGCGGGGGCCGTGGTAGAGCAGGTCGCCCAACAGGAACAGCCGGTCGGCACCCTCCCGCTCAAAGGCCTCCAGCATTTTGCGGCAGTAGTAAGCCGACCCGTGCAGGTCCGACGCGATCATCCATTTCATGGCAAATCCTCCTTTTGTGCGTTCTGTTCTTATTTTACCGCCGCCGCGCCCCTTGTCAAGGGCAAGGGCCAGCTGCAAAAAGTCATACTTTTATTTTAAAAAGTCCTTGACAAGTATCCCTGTGATGTGGTATCTTTGAACCAATAAAATATCGTGTGGATTTTTACAGCATTTTGCAACTTTTCGCCACACAATGGTACAAAAGCCATTGTGTGGCTTTTGCTTTGCCTTCAAATCCAAATCTGACCCTCAGGAGCAATGAAAATGAACGATACTTTTATGAAAACCAGACCAGTGTTCCCGCTGCTGCTCTCCATGGCCCTGCCCAACGTCATCTCGATGCTGGTGAACAGCCTGTACAACATCGTGGACAGCCTCTTTGTGGCCCAGATCAGCGAGCAGGCCATGACGGCGCTTTCGCTGGTGTTTCCCATCCAGAACTTTGTCAATGCAGTGGCCATCGGCTTCGGCATCGGCATCAATGCCCAGATCGCGCTCTACCTCGCGCAGGCGACCACGAAAACGCCAACCGGGCCGCCACCCACGCATGATGTTTTCCCTGCTGCACGGTGTGCTGGGCATGGTCCTCTGCATTGCCATCATGCCCGGCTTCCTGCGCCGCTTCACTACCGATCCCGCTCTGGTGGACATGGGCGTGACCTACTCCACCATCGTGTTCCTGTTCTCGCTGGTCAACATGGCAGACCTCGCCTTTGAGAAGATCTTCCAGTCCGTGGGCCGGATGAACGTTGCCATGGTGGCGCTGATCACCGGCTGCGTGACCAACATCGCCCTCGACCCGGTCCTTATTTTCGGCCTTGGCCGGTGCCCGCCCTGGGCATTGCCGGTGCGGCCCTTGCCACCGGCATCGGGCAGGCCGTTTCTCTTGTGGTCTACCTCTATGTCTACTGCACCACCGAAGTCGCCGTCCGCTTCTCCCGCCGCTGCCTGCGGTTCGATGCCGCCCTTGACGGCAAGCTCTATGCCATCGGCGTACCGGCCATCCTGAATCTGGCCCTGCCCAGCCTGCTGGTCACCTTCCTGAACGGCCTGCTGGCGGTCTACTCCCAGAGCTATGTGACGGTGCTGGGCATCTACTACAAACTCCAGACCTTCCTTTACCTGCCGGCCAACGGCATCGTGCAGGGGATGCGCCCGCTGGTGGGCTACAACTACGGTGCCGGGAGCATGGCCGTGTGTCCAGGCTTTACAACCTGACACTGGGCCTGAGCGCCGGGATCATGGCCATTGGCACCCTGCTCTGCCTGACCATTGCAGGCCCGCTGATGGGTCTGTTCACCTCTAACCCCGAGACCATCGCCATCGGCCAGACCGCCCTGCGGATCATCTGCCTGGGATTCATCGTCTCGGCAGTGTCTACCACCTCCTCCGGCGCACTGGAGGGTCTGGGCAAGGGCGTGCCCTCGCTGGTCATCTCCCTCTGCCGCTATATCATCTTCATCATGCCCATTGCGTGGGTGCTGTGCGGCCGCATGGGCCTACCGGTGTCTGGCACGCCTTCTGGATCACAGAGGCCCTCTCTGCCGTGATCGCCTACGCGGTATATCACAAGGCAGTCCATCAGAAATAAATCTCTTTAACAAAAATTCCCGCTCGATGGAGCGATTGTTATCATCTCTTTTGTGGAAGACTGCGCTCAGATCAGGCCCAGAGTCTTGAACTCCCTTGCCACGCCGTCCTCCGTCACAGCCGGGCAGATGCGGTCGCAGAGCTTTTTCAGGTTGTCAGAGCCATTGGCCATGCAGACGCTGATGCTACCACATCGGTCATCTGCAGATCGTTGTCGCTGTCGCCAAAGCCGATGGTATCGGCCAGCGAACACCCCAGCTCATCGCAGATGGCTTGATGCCGGTGCCCTTGTTGAACTTGCGGTTGATGAGCTCCCCGTTGACGATGGCCGACGGGGTATCCCCCAGCCGGGACTCGCAGAAGATGAACTGATCCTCATACCGCTGCTTTGCTTCAGCAAGGCAGGCCTCGTTGGGGGCGATGAACACTACCTTGTAAACCGGCTCCCCGTGGTATTCCTCAATGGGCCGGATGGTCATGCCATACTCCATCGTTTTGCGCCAGCGCTCGGCTCGCTGTTCAGCTGCCCCGCTTGCGGGGGAATAAATGAGCGAACCGCTCGATCATCCTGATGCCGCCGTAAGTATCATCCCGGGCTTCCAGTGTGCACTCGGCACCTGCACGCCCCAGCACCTCCCGCAGGCCCTCGACCTGCGCAGGCTCCATGGAAGATCCACGAGAATTTTCCCATCACAGCCACATAGCCGCCTGCAGAGCAGACAAAGCCATCGAAACCGTAGGCAAGCAGCGGTTTCGTCATGCGCAGGTTGCGGCCGGTGCACAGAAACACCTTGTGGCCGTTGGCCCGGACCTGCCGGATGGCCTCCACGGCACTGGCCGGAACGGTCATCTCACCGGGAGCAGCAAAGTACCGTCAATATCCAGAAAAATCAATTTTTGCTTCATGGTATCCTCATTCTTTCACTGCCAGTTCATGGTAAATCCGCGGATCAGCAGGCCCACGGCCAGGATCGCCAGCAGCACCAGCAAAACGGTGCGGTTGGCCTGTTTCTGCTTCTGTCTGGCCCGGGCACGGCTGTTCCGGCCGCTGCCCTGCTTCCGGTTCCGGGTTCCGCTGCCGGAACTGCGGCCGCTCGTGTTCTGCTTTGTGCTGCGGCGGGAAGTGCTGCCGGAAGTCCCCTCTTTCTTCCTGCCCGCAGTGCTCTGGCCGGACTTTGCCGCGCGGGGTGCTTTCTCTTCCGGGGCCGCCGACGCAATGGGCTTTTTGGCCCCGCAGCGGCTCAGATAATCCTCAGCCAGCCGGTAATACTGGCCCAGCTCACTGGTGCGCAGGGGCGCGCCCGCATAGCCCTCTTCCAGTGCTTCCACGGCCTCGTTGAAGAGGATCGCCGCCTGCGCAGCCGCCGTGCGGTCGGAGGCATGGGCCGCTTCATTGCGGGCAGTGCGCACCGCGTTGCAGGCCCGGCGGGCAGCTGCAGGGTGCTCCGTATTGCCCAGCAGATCCAGCGGGCGGGCCGCATCCTTTTCAGGGTCCAGCAGCACCCGCATACACAGGGTGGTATCCAGCTGCTGCCAGCTGTTCCGGCCCGCCAGATCGGGCAGACGGTCATAATATTCGGGGCTCTCCTGCTGGCGGGTGCGGATGTGATCCAGCAGGGCTCCCAGGCTGTGCTCCCCGGGCTTGTTCTCCCAGTGCCAGCGCAGCAGCTTGCGGCTGATCTCATCGCAGGTAGTTTTGATCTCAAAAGCGGTTTGCAGTGCTTCGTCAGGCATAACGTTTCTCCTTCGTACAACCAAAAAACGGAGGAAGCGCAGCCTCCTCCGTCATTCATTTACATCATAAACTGATAATAGACGAAGCCCCACAGCGCAATGCCTGCGCAGACGATGGCGGTGATGGGCGGGACCAGCGGACGAGGGTCTCGGCAATGCCGTCACGGCTCTCTTCCGCATCGTCCTCCTCATCGTACTGCTCCACCTCGGGTTCCGGCTGGCGG
>ENA-OQCN01001415-OQCN01001415.1-human-gut-metagenome-genome-assembly--contig:-NODE-1415-length-11969-cov-1.969853_pt1 | contig 11969 bp, 20 predicted proteins | sample MGYA00242497_ERZ504576 | MGnify/ENA primary metagenome ERZ504576 (study PRJEB26092, sample SAMD00036296) | human gut metagenome | host: Homo sapiens | study: EMG produced TPA metagenomics assembly of...
GATGGAAATGCTTGTACCGTTTGTAAAAGAATCGGTAGGAGAAATTAATCTGCCAGACAGAACACTAACAATGGAGAAAACGGATGGAGAGATCGCAGAAGATAATCTGGACTGGGAGAAAGAAGCTGATATGGATGCAGCACTGGATTTTGCAGACAGTTTTTAGCTGATTATAAAAAGAAAAAGCAGTCTGGCTTACATAAAAATAAAATCAGACTGCTTTAAGTGGAGCTATTCTTTTTTTCTTGGGTAAGGACGTTTATCATCTGTCAGGTTTAGCAGATAATCAACGCTGGTATTATGAAATTCAGCCAGTTTAATCAGAATGTGAGTAGGGATATCGACATCACCACATTCATAATTACTGTAAATACGCTGACTGCAATTTAGGATTTCACCCATATTCTTCTGCGTAAGGTCACGATCTTCACGCAGATCCCGTATTCTCTGATACATGTGTTTCACCTCTAGCATAATAATAACTTAGCGAGATATTCACTATTGAAATATAGCGGGAAATTCGCTACACTGAATTTAAAAATGTAGGAGGGAGAAGTACAGAGTGAAAGAGAAAGTGAAAAAGGTGCTGGTGTGGATTTTTGAGTTTGTCTTATTTTGTGGATATTTCTATGTTTTATTCGTGAATCTGGTATGTGGATTTGGATATGGAGGGATAAGCAGCAGAGGACAGGCAATAAAGATTTTGTGTGCTTCGTTCTTTCTTGCAGCGGGATTGCCAGGATTGATCTGGTATCAGCATCGCAGACTTATGAAACTGGAGAATTTATTACATGACCTGCTTGAAATTTGCGACAAAATAAAATAGCAGTAACAGGAAAAAGGACTGACAGTAAAGAATAGTTTTACGAAAACAGAATAGCAGAAAAAGACAATAGCAGTGATAGCATTTCAGACATTATGAGTTGGAGAAATGTTCATGACTGCTATTTTTATGCCTTTCAGCAGAAATAGAAAGCAGTTCAGAAAAAGAAAGACAGAAATAACAGGGAAATATGGCAGAAAGGTGTTTGCAGATGAGAGGGGTGTACAAACAGGCAAAGAAAAGATATAGGGTGCCGGATACGGCACATGATTGTCCGATACTTCGCATCGGAGTGGTGCATGACCAGCCTGTTTCAGAAAGGGAAAATCTATGAAAGGTGGAGCTTTTCTTTTTCTTCCGCAGTCGGCTCCTGCACCACAAACCCACCGTCATCTCCATTTGGATTTGATAATGTAGGGTGGAAAATATTGCCTGGCGGGTGTCGATTCAGTGGTGGGGAGATGACAGGCAAGTTTCGCAAAGTGGCAAGCCACTATGCACCGGAGCCAGCCTTTGGGCTGTTCCTAAACTTGCCAGAGGGCTCCGCCCCTTGGAACCCCGGCACGTCAATGGCGTAAGTATTCCTGCGAAATGTCCACCGGACATTCCTACGGAACACTTACTGATTGACTAGGACGCTGTCCTGCACCTGTATAAGAGAGCGTTGCACTCTCTTATAAATCTCCTACCAATATGCCGCCAGAACGCTGTGGCTGTTAACAAAGAATGAAAATCAAGCAATGAAAGGAGACAAAAGCCTATGAGAAAACGAAATCATACAGTAACCATACGGATGAATAAAGAGGAATACGATTTGTTTCAGAGCAAGGTTAAAGAATCCGGAAGAACACAGCAGGAAGTTGTGATAAAAGCAATCGCAGACTTGAAGATAGCAACGGCAGAGGAAATAGAAGAACTGAAAAGACTGAACCAGATGTTTGCGGATATCCTTTGTCAGCTCCGGGGAGCTACGACAAATATCAACCAGATTGCAAGAAAACTGCATACAGATGGAGAAATCCCAAACGACAGTATGTTGTATTTCCTCAATAAAAATATTCTCAAGTATCGGAAGGAGAGTGAAAGGATATGGCAGTTAATAAGACGATTAATAAGCGGACAAATACACATGGAGCAATGAGAAATTGTATTGAATATGTTTTACGACAGGACAAGACAAGTGAGCTGCTTACTTATATAACAGGCCCGTACTGTCACAATGAAATTAATTATGATCTGGTGTACAGAACCTTTTTGGAAGAAAAGAAGATGTGGAATAAAGATACAGGGAGAATGTATGCCCACAACATTATTTCCTGGCATAAGGATGAGCAGATCACCCCGGAGCAGGCATTTGAATTTGGAAAAGAGTTTGCAGAAAATTGGTTCAGTGGATTCCAGACCTTAGTGCTGTGCATAAGGATAAAGACCATATCCACTGCCATTTGGTTACTAATTCAGTGAGTTATGAAGATGGGAGAAAGCTGCATAACACCAGAAAAGATCTGGAACGTATGAAACAGCTTACCAATCAGATGTGCCGGGAACGAGGACTGACCGTTGCCGAAAAAGGAAAGCATTTTGATGGAAGTCAGATTGAAAAAGGGGAAGTCATTGCATGGAGCAAAGACAAATATAATCTGTTCCGTCAGCAGGTAAAGGATAGCTTTGTAGCGGACTGTGCAATGGCAGTGTTAAAAGCACTGGAAAATTGTATCAGCAAAGAAAAGTTTATAGAAAAAATGAAGCAGTTCGGATGGAACGTAAACTGGACAGAGAAACGGAAGCACATTACTTTTCAGAACCAAGAGGGAAAGAAAGTACGTGACAGTAATCTGTTCAAAACATTTCATTTGGATATCAGCAAGGAGGGACTAGAGAATGAATTTAATGGAAATAGGAAAAAAGCCAGAGATTCAGCCAACAGAGACAGCAGATCAGATGAAGAACTTGCCGGATACTACCGACAAGTGGAAGCAGCTTGCGAAGGAGCAGGCGGCGTCACTGGAGCTAGTGACGGAAGAGAGAGACGAGTTACAGGTGAGAAATCAGAAGATGAACGAGTTTATCCAGAAATTTCAGGAAAGGACACACAAGCTGAAAATGGAAAAACAGAAGCTATTCTTCGAGAATCACGAAATGCAAGACGAAATTCGGAAATTAAACGACGAAATTCATCGTTTGACAACCGAACTGTCCGAAACGCAGAAGCTGAATCAATCGCTTCAGAAGAACAACGACGATTTGAGGAACAGAAACGGCTTGAAGAGCAGGAGCGAGCAAGAGCAGCTCGAAGAAGAAATAAAAGACGTTCGGGACCAGAACTCTAAATTGCAGATACAGGTTAATAAATCATCTGTTGAAGCAGTAGATGAAGCACAGAAGAAACAGAAAGAAGCAGAGAAAAAGATAGAGCAGGCAGAATCCAAAGCCCGTAACGAAAAGAAACGTGCTGAGCTGGAAATTCGTAAAGCGAAAAAAGAAGTAAAGGACAGAACGGAAAGCATGAAGTCTATAGAATATTTCTGGGGAATGGGATACATTACGGTAGTCCTGTTTGCAATTCTACAGAATGGTGCTTTTCAACATGATTTCATAGATTTTTTTATGGCTCCATTCATGTGGTATGTTCGATTTTGTAAATGGCTGGTATATCCAACTTATGATAATGGATTTAACCAGAAAATAGCATATACAGGTGGGGAAGTATGGGTTATCAGGATTCTGGCAATCGTAGCTGTGCTTTTCATAATGGGAATCATAATGGTGATAATTATGGAAACAATAAAACAATACAAAAAAATGTGGAACGAAATTTCACAAATGTTTTTGATTGGAAGCCTTTCAGGGATAGCAGTGCTTGGGGATGTAACTAGAAAATATCTGCCGGTGAATTTGATTTTGCTATTTATACTCATTAATATGGGTATCATGCTACTCAGAATATATCTTCGGAAGAAGTTTGATTATATGTAATTTGTTATTTTAATGACCAGTGGGTGGTACCTGACAAATGATAAAGCTGTTATTATGATTGCACACCGCCTAAAAACAGTACAGAAAGCTGAACGGATTTTCGCTCTGGAGAATGGAAAACCGCACAGCAGGGAATACATGAAGAACTTGTGAGACAGGATGGGATTTATCGTCATTTTATTGTTGAAAGAAGAGAGGCAACAAAATGGAGAGTTTAGGAGTCTAAATGTCTGGTGCGGCGATATTCCAAAGGTGATACACCAAAATGCTTTTTAAACACAGAGGCGAATTTGCTCTGATTCAGATATCCGACCTGTGCTGCAATCTCGAGCTACAGACAGTCGTGTTGAGGCAAGCAGTTCGCCTGCTTTATTCATACGCATTTCACGCAGATAGACAGAAATATTCTGTCCGTAAACACCGCGAAAATAATTTTTTAGACTGGTTTCGCTGATAGAAAAATATTCAGCCAATTCCCACGCAGGATGATGCAGCCTTAGGTCTGAGGTGATGATATTTTCGACCTTTTTAGCAATATTAACCTGAGATTCAGTAAAGAAAGTGCAGGCCTGAGACTTAGGGATAGCCTCCAAATTTTGTAGTACTGAGAATAAAGCGAGCGTATATATTTTCATTTGAATGACTGCAAAAGAGGCCGGAAAATCATATAATTCCCATAGTTTTTTGAGAATTTCCTCAGTTTCGTGGGTCGCTGTCGATATATAAGTGCTTCCATGAGGACAAAACATCTTTGAGATTTTTCTGAAATCAATGCTAAATTCATTTTGTACCCATGTATTTTCTAAAGTAAATGTATCTATATCAATAAAGAATTCAAGCCCCTCATAGATGCGCTTTGGATAAACATATTCTTTTTGGGCGAAGCATTCTGTGAGAGAAAGTTCTCTGTCTTTGATGTAGACAAAATTTTTGTTGTTCAGGATCATTTCACAACGACCTGTCACACAATAGTTAAGAAGCAATGGACCTTTTGTAATGGAGCTGTCTGATCGAAGGTCGGGAGCCGTCCAGGTTGGAGAATTTATAAAAATATATGCCAGAGACAGACCGGGAAAAAGTGAAAAAAAAGGTCATCGAACCTTTACCATCCTTCGTATTTAATATAAGCTCCATACTATATTCAGCCTGTTTTATGGATATACCTGGTATTTTGATACATTTTTTGATCACGTCGTTAATTTTCATAGAAGATCTCCCTGATATAAGTACTTTTGCCCTGTAACAGATAATATTATAGGATTTGAAGAGAGCAGAGTCAACAATAAAACCCAATGCTGTTTGGAGCTAAAATGATATTTGGTTGTAGAGATATAACAAAACATATGGTATTTTATGGAGTAGTTAGATAGAGCTAATTATACAAGGGAGGTATTCTGTATGAATAACAAATTACAGGCGAAGGACCTGATTAATCTGGGACTTTTCACAGTCCTTTATTTTGTACTCGGATGTTGTGTGGCAATTCCGATTGGCTTTGTTCCGATATTTCTTCCGATTCTTGGTGCATTGTGGACACTGATCACAGGAATTCCATTTATGTTATTCCTGACAAGGGTAAAGAAGTTTGGTATGGTAACGCTGATGGCAATTCTGAGTGGCCTTTTGATGGGACTTACCGGAATGGGATATTGGGGTGTACCTTTGGGGCTTATCTTTGGGCTGCTGGGAGATTTGATTCTGAAATTTGGCAATTATAAAAGTGCTAAAAGGAGCCTGATTGGATATGCAGTATTCAGTCTCTGGATGGTTGGTACATATATTCCAATGTACTTCATGGTAGAAGATTCAAGAGCCAGCTTCGCAGCCAGTTTTGGTAAAGAGTATGCAGATAAAGTAATGGCTGTCATGCCTATGTGGAGCATTGTTCTTGTGATTGCAGGTATCTTTATCTGCGCAATCATTGGAGGAATGATTGGAAAAGCGTTGCTCAAAAAACACTTTGTAAAAGCAGGAATCGTGTAATGGATGAGATATTATCTGCTACTGTTGACAGCAGAAATGGAATTGTTTTAGATCCTAGAACAAAATTGTTTATGCTTATAACGATTACAACATTGATGTTCAGTACCAGCAATGATGGAATCATGAATATAGTGAAACCAATACTAAGCCTTATACCATTTGCATTGATTTTGTCAGAGCACAAATTCAAAACAGCCGGTAAATATGCAGTTCTCTATGCGGTATGCTTTGTACTGGAGCGGCTGGCATTGAATGTTTGGAGTGGTATGATTTCTTTTCTGATATTGGCAGCAACATCAATTATGACGCGTTTTGCACCGGGAATTATGACAGGCGCATATCTGATTTCTTCTACATCTGTAAGTGAGTTTATCAGTGCAATGGAGCGGATGCATGTCACAGAAAAAATCATAATACCGTTGTCAGTTATTTTCCGTTTCTTTCCTACAATCAAGGAAGAATATCAGGCAATCCGGGATGCAATGAAAATGAGAAATATCCGTTTTGGTGGTAAAAATCCATTCCTTATGATTGAATACCGGCTGATACCATTGATGGTATCCGTAATAAAAATTGGTGATGAGCTGTCTGCAGCAGCTCTAACAAGGGGACTTGGTGCACCGGTCAGAAGAACCAATGTCTGCGAGATTGGCTTTCATGTACAGGATTTTAGTGCCATTGTTGTTTGCTTTGCATGCTTTATATTGTTCTTTTTGCATCAGTATATTGTTTTTTGAGGTAGTACATTATGATAAAAATAGATCATGCAACATTTACATATGGAGAAAATAATGAATATTCTGTGGGAATCCGGGATATTGATCTGGAGATAGAAGATGGTCAGGTTATTGTGCTATGTGGGGAGAGCGGTTGTGGAAAAACAACACTCACTCGAATGATCAATGGGTTGATTCCACATTATTATGAAGGAAAATTAACTGGTGAGATATGGATAAATGGGATAAATGTTTCGCAGCAGCCACTGTATGATACAGCAAAAATTGTTGGAAGTGTTTTTCAAAATCCACGGTCACAGTTTTTTAATGTAGATACAACAAGCGAGATTACTTTTGGATGTGAAAATCTTGGAATGCCAAAGGAAGAAATCAAAGATCGATTGCAGGCTACAATTCAGGAGCTGCATCTGAAAAAATTGATTGGACGCAATATTTTTCAGCTTTCAGGTGGAGAGAAGCAGAAGATTGCCTGTGCAGGGGTTTCTATTATGAAACCGGATATTTTTGTCCTGGACGAACCCTCTTCTAATCTGGATGCAGCTTCAATCATGGATCTGCGAAGAATAATCGCCCACTGGAAGGAACAGGGAAAAACGATTATTATATCGGAGCATCGCCTGTATTATCTGCGTGGGCTGGCGGATCGGTTTATTTATATGAAAGAGGGACAGATTATTCAGGATTATTCAGCCACAGAGTTTGAAAATCTGACAGAAGAAAAGCGAGAAGAGATGGGACTGCGGGCTTATGTTCTGGAAAATCTCCTTATGCCAGAGATGTTGATATCAGAAAGAACCACAATGGAACTTCATGATTTTAATTTTGCATATAAGAATGGTCCACAGATTTTATATATCAGAGAATGTGAGATTCCGGCAAATCGGATTGTCGCAATTACGGGCAATAATGGAGCTGGAAAATCTACTTTTTCCCGTTGTTTCTGTGGTTTGGAAAAACAATGTGGCACAATCATCTGGAATGGAAAAACTTACAGACCAAAAGAAAGGCTGAAAGCCTGTTATATGGTTATGCAGGAAGTGAATCATCAGCTTTTTACAGAGACAATACAGGATGAAGTTATGATTAGCATGAAAGAAGAAAATGAGAAAGAAGCAGACAAATTTCTTGATATGCTGGATCTGATAAAAGTCAAAGACCGTCATCCAATGTCACTTTCCGGAGGTCAGAAGCAGCGGGCGGCTATCGCATCTGCAATTGCCTCCGGGCGCTCTGTGCTGTTTTTGGATGAACCAACCAGTGGTCTTGATCATAAGCATATGCTGGAGGTTGCAGAGGTTCTAAGAGAAGTGTGGGATACCGGAATTTCGGTTTATGTGATCACACATGATTTGGAACTGATTATAGAGTGTTGCACTGATGTCATTCATTTTGAAAATGGAACTATTGCAGATCAGTATCAGATGGATGCAGAAGGAATGGAGAAGATAAGAAAATATTTTATCCAGGAAAAGTGTTGTGGCAAGTGGAGTAAATCTGACTGATGGCAAAGGATATTGTAAATAGTTTTGGAAAGTAGATGAATGATAATTATGAGCAAATATAATCCTTTATGGAAGTGAATCAATAAAAATAAAACAGACGATTTCAAGTTGACTTTTGCTGAAATTGAAAACATTGCCGGAGTGCCTATAGATCATTCGTTCCTTACATTCAAAAAGGAACTTTTGCAGTATGGTTTTAATGTGGTAAAAATTTCTATGAAGGAACTGACAGTAGATTTTGAAAAAGTCGAAGAGGAGGCTTAAACATGGAATCAAAGAAATAGAACTTGTAGTTGCATCTTCGATTGGTGCAGATCTTGCCATGGCATTTCTGACATAGGCAAAAATACCGTTAAAGCATGTATTTTTTGATGGTGGACAGTTTGTACAAATTGGAAAGGCAACACGCAGAATCATGGTTCCGTTCTTATATATAGCAATGAAAAGTTTATATTGGTCAAAAGGAAAAACACTAAAGAGAATCATGTGGTGTGACGATGATAAAATTAAACCTTATTTTATAGAGGCAGGAAAGAACTTGACGTATGGAAATCTGAGGAGACAGCTGACAGACAGTTTGGAAGATAAGCCATTTTCAGAACTGTCAGAAGAATTGCAGAAACATACATTCTGGGAATTTGGAAGTATAGAAGAACATTTTAAATACAGAAATGCAGTGATGCAGACTTATATATACGGTAACTTTCCGGTTTTTGAGGGATTCAACCATATGCAGTATCAAATTCAAAATCCGGAGGGATTTGCCAGAATGCTCGAAACAATTATTGAGACTGACCGATTACCGGAATTGGCATTTGCGATGTGGTATAGAGGAAAATAGTTATGAAAAATGCTTATGAGCTTGCTGAAAATATATTGAAGTCCAAACCTGATAAGAATATAGAATTAAAATCATCAGATTCTTTTGCCAGTATTGAGTTATATGGTACATCAGCTTGCAAAAAAGGTACAGGATACGGAATTCTGTGAATGTTTTCATTTGGAAAATGAGAGCGGTACAGGAATGATTACATTGTATCATGTGTTTCCAGGAATTGATCTGGTTTATAATGATATGCATATGGAGTATTGCAACAAGGAGCAAAAGCCGGCTTCCAGTGTGATGGAAATAAACTATTGCATGGAAGGCCGTTGCGAATGCGTGTTTGAACAAAATGAATATGGTTATATAGCGGCAGGAGACTTGTCATTTTGTTCTTTGAAAAAACTGGGCATGTGTCAGAGTTTCCAACATCGCGTTATCATGGAATTACCATTACGCTTGACTTTTCCATGATTACAGACGAAATGAAAAGGATACTGCAATTATTGTCTGTAAATCTGGAAAAGATTAGTAACATTTCAAAAACACATAGTTTTACTATTATACGGGCAAATCAGTCAATAGAACATATCTTTTTGGAATTGTATAAAGTTCCTGAAGAAATCAGATATGGTTATATTCGTGTGAAAATTCTGGAACTATTATTAGTATTAACTGGATTTGATTTAAAGAAAAATAATTCTGAGCATGTATATTTTTCGGATGTACAGATTGATGCAATAAAGCAGGTTCATGCGTTTCTAAAGGGACACTATAGGGGGCATTATACGATTGAAGAATTGTCAGTGCGTTTTAAAATGTCACCAACTGTTTTGAAAAAATGCTTTAAGGGTGTATACGGAAATTCTGTGTACGCTTATATGAAAAAGTACAGGCTGCAGATGGCGGAACGCCTTTTAAAAGAAAATAAACTTACGATCGGGGAGATAGCATTACAAATTGGCTATCAGAATCCGAACAAATTTACATCTGCATTTCGTACAGAATACGGTATGACACCAACGGAATACCGTAAGAAAAAGACACAGGAAAGTCTGAATGGATAGAAAAAGAGTCTGTTTAGTAATTGAGATTCTATATGGAAATCTATAAAATATGCGTTGTAGTTAGAAGAATCTAACTGCAACGATTTTTAATTTAAGGAGGCATCTCATGAAGCAGAAAAAACTTTTAACATTATTTTTAACAGTTGCAACGTCATTTTCAATGTTAGTTGCTTGTAGTAACGCTACATTTGCAGAAGTACAGGTACGGCAACTGTTACAGAAGTACAAATACGACGGACAAGAAACAGAAAGCAGATGAAAATCAGGATGCTGCAAAACAACTTTTGGTTGATTTGACGGGTTCATATCAGGAACTATGGCCGGTAATTCTTGATGAAAAATATCAGCAGATCTGGATTGATGATTGTACAGAGTTGGTTGGTGAGGAAAATGCGGAGGCAGCATATGATAAGTTAGCATCCATGGTTTCAGGAACAATTTATGGAGAAGAAGCAGTAGAAGCATACAAAGATGGCGATGGTGTTTATGACTGCTCTTTTAAAGAAGGTGTAAATAAGCTGGAATTTAATGGTTCTGATTCAGTGATCAAGGGATATGATTCAGAAGGAAAAGAAATCTTTTCCCATACATATCATTATGTTGGAATAGAAGAAGTACGTGGGTTATACGAATTTAAAAGTGACGATGCAGACTCAGGCGAATTTACTTATTTCTGCATAGCACCAGATACAAATGATACAACCTATCATATTGAATTGCGCTACGGCAGCGATTTGGAGGCACTTGGAAAATATGATGAAGGAGACTATGCATACTGGCTTGGCTCAGGTATTTCAACAGACTATGATCAGACAATGGTTGAGAACTGTATAGAACTTTCTGCAAAGAAAATCTGTCTGAATAGAACAGACTTGTAAAACTGCAGAAAGCATCTGCGGAGTGGAAACTGAATACACGAGGAAAATAAAAAATTGAAACACCAAGACTTGACAAATTCCTGTAATGAGTTAAAATATAACAGTGTTATATAGCGCTGTTATATTTTGAAAAGAAGTTTAGAGGATACGAAAAGAATGTCGACGAAAGCAGAAGATACACAGAAAAACATATTAGATACAGCCAGAAAACATTTTCTGAAAGATGGTTTGACAGGAGCATCTTTAAGAAATATTGTAAAAGATGCAGGGCTTACTACTGGAGCATTTTACAAATATTATCCGACGAAAGAGGCACTTTTTGATGCACTGACGGATCCTTATATGGAACATATTTATCAGATTTATGACCAGATCGTTGAGGAGTTTGAAAAGCTTTCTGCCAGTGATCAGACAAGGAATATGTCGGATACATCCAGTGATGGGATGGAGCAGATGGTTGATTATATCTATGATCATTATGATAATTTCAGATTATTGTTGAAATGCGGAGACAGTGGAAAATTTGAATTATTCATACACAATATGGTGGAGCGGGAAATGAAGTCCAGCCTGAAATATATGGAAAAAATGAAGGAAGCCGGTGTAAAAATACCGGTTGTAGAGGAAAGCCTTATGCATATGATCTATACGGGATTTTTTCATCAGTATTTCAGATCATTGAGCATGATATAGACAGGGAGACTGCAAAGAAAAATGTACATCAACTGAAAGAATTTAATACAGGTGGCTGGGAACGATTGTGGAATATTGAATTTCCAGTATAACTGATGCAGGAATTCTGAATAGGTTATGTGTGTTGCAGGTTCTGGATTTCTGAATAAAGTTCAGACAGGATAATAATATCAGGTGGTTGATGCCAGTAAACCACCTATTTTATTATATGTTGGTTAGTACGAACTAACAGAAGGTAAAACAATAAAACGAAACAATAAAACGAACGTAAGGAGTGAACAGATGTGAAAGAAAAAAAGAAGTCGGCAGTCAGCTGGATCTTGACGTGGGCCGGACAAAAAAGAATTGCCTATGTGTGGAGTGTGTTACTTGCAATAGGAAATGTGATTTTTAAGATTTTGCCGTATTTTATTATTGCAGATGTAGTAAAGTACTGTTTTTAAATGGTGAAAGGAGTTTGAAATATATCTTGGCAAAAGCGGTTCTG
>ENA-OQCN01001417-OQCN01001417.1-human-gut-metagenome-genome-assembly--contig:-NODE-1417-length-11947-cov-4.922081_pt1 | contig 11947 bp, 11 predicted proteins | sample MGYA00242497_ERZ504576 | MGnify/ENA primary metagenome ERZ504576 (study PRJEB26092, sample SAMD00036296) | human gut metagenome | host: Homo sapiens | study: EMG produced TPA metagenomics assembly of...
GCTTTTTGCTGTTCTAAAAAAGTGAAATTTTAGTTGAAGACAAAAATAGAATTTGCTATACTGTATACGACGTAACGGGATTGTGGTTGGACAGACCGCTGCGAAATAAATTTACAGGAGAGGTTTAATAAAATGAGTATAAGAATTGGTATCTTAGGTTATGGTAACCTTGGAAGAGGCGTAGAATGTGCAATCAAACAGAATGCAGACATGGAATTAAAAGCAGTATTTACCCGTCGTAATCCTGCGGATGTACACATTCTTACCGAGACAGCAAAAGTATATTCTGTAGATGAAGCAGTAAAAATGAAAGATGAAATCGATGTATTGATTCTCTGCGGAGGAAGTGCAACCGATTTACCGGTACAGACTCCAGAATATGCACAGTACTTTAACGTAGTTGACAGCTTTGATACACATGCAAAAATTCCGGAACATTTTGCAGAGGTAGATGCAGCAGCGAAAAAGAGCGGAAAAATTGGCTTAATTTCAGTGGGCTGGGACCCGGGAATGTTCTCTTTAAATCGTTTATATGCAAATGCAATTCTTCCGGAAGGGAATGACTATACATTCTGGGGCAAAGGTGTAAGCCAGGGTCATTCCGATGCCGTTCGTAGAATTGACGGCGTAATTGATGCAAGACAGTATACCATTCCGGTAGAGAAGGCGTTAAACGCTGTAAGAAATGGTGAAAATCCGGTACTTGCAACAGGCGAAAAACATACAAGAGAAGTTTTTGTTGTAGCTGAAGAAGGTGCAGATAAAGATAGAATTACAAATGAAATCAAAACAATGCCGAATTATTTTGATGAATATGAAACAACGGTACATTTCATCAGCGCAGAAGAAATGAAAGCAAATCATGCAGGACTTCCTCATGGTGGATTTGTAATCCGCAGCGGTCAGACAGGATGGGAAAAAGAACATCATCATGTCATCGAATACAGCTTAAAACTGGATTCTAATCCGGAATTTACATCTTCTGTTATTGTGGCTTATGCAAGAGCAGCTTACCGATTAAATCAGGAAGGACAGAGCGGATGCAAGACTGTATTTGATATTGCACCGGCATATTTAAGTACAAAAACACCAGAAGAACTTCGCAAACATATGCTTTAATAAGCAGATTGGGAGAGGATATCAGTGAATTTTGATTTAAAAACGGAAGTAAAACGAATGGGTCTGGGCTTGATCAGTGCACTGATTATGGCAGTGAATATTAAAACACTGGTAAGAGCAGGGGGGCTGTATCCAGGTGGCTTTAACGGAATTACCCTTTTGATACAGACAATCTGCGAACGATTTTTGAATCTGCAGATTCCATTTACAGCAGTCAGCCTGTTGTTGAATGCAATTCCTGTTATTATTTGTTTTCGGGCAATTGGCAAGAAGTTTACAAGTACTTCAGCTTTGATTGTTATTGTAACCAGTGTGCTTACAGACTTAGTTCCTTATCATCCAATTACAGATGATATTCTGCTGATTTCTGTGTTTGGCGGTATTATCAATGGATTTGCAATCAGTTTGTGCCTGATTGGAGGCGCAAGTGCCGGAGGCACGGACTTTATTGGAATTTATTTTGCAGAAAAGAAAAATAAAGACGTATGGAATTTTATTTTACTTGGAAATGCCTGTGTGTTGACCATTGCCGGAGTTTTATTTGGCTGGGATAAAGCACTTTATTCCATTATTTTCCAGTTTGCTTCTACGCAGATGATACATATGCTTCATACTGCCTACAAGAAAGAAACTCTCTTTATTGTTACGGATCGTCCGGATGATGTTTATAAAGAAATTTATGAAGTGACAAACCACAGTGCAACAGAGTTTGCGGCAACAGGCTGTTATTCTAATAAACAGAGAAAGATGTTGTATTCTGTTGTATCTTCTTCGGAGGCAAAAGTTTTAGTCAGTCGCGTACAGAAGGCAGACCCGGAGGCATTTATCAATGTGATTAAAACGGATTTTCTGGAAGGACATTTTTATCAAAAAGTTGACTATTAATCGGATTAGTTTGGTACGAATATCGGGTGTGTCACAGTTTGTTCCGTAAAAATTAAGTAAAAGGACTATTACAAAAATGTGAATTTTTTGTGATAGTCCTTTGTTTTTTACCATTTTGTGGTACAGTAATAAGTGGAGTAGAGCGATTAAAAATCGTGAAAAATAAACGAAAAGAGAAGTCGAAAGTTGTTTCGAGAGAATTAAGGCAGCTTATTGTAAGACAGAGGGAAAATACAGAGAGTATTACAAGCAGCAGGAGGAACTAAATGAAAATAAAAGAAGTAAAAAAACTGCTGGCAATCGCTGTGAGTGTTTCTATGCTTACACCGTCAGGTGTATTTGCATCAGAAGTTTCCAGTACAGAGGCAGCAGTAACGGCTGAACAGACAACAGGGGAAACGAGTGTGACAGAGCCGGAGCAGTCATCAGGAGAGATTTCTGAACCGGAACAGCCGTCTGAACCGGAACAGCCATCTGAGCCGGACCAGCCGTCGAATCCAGACAAACCAGAAAATCCGGATCAGCCGTCAAACCCAGATAAACCAGAAAATCCGGACCAGCCGTCAAACCCGGATAAACCAGAAAATCCGGATCAGCCGTCGAACCCGGATAAACCAGAAAATCCAGACCAGCCGTCAAATCCGGACACTCCGGAAAATCCAGATAAACCAGCCCAGGGTATGACTCCGGAGCAATATGAGGCATCAACCGGATATAAACTTCCGGATGGTTATGCTTACGTGCTGGATGCAAATGGATATGTCATTATCGAAAATGGTGCACCAAAGCTTGCGAAAAAAGCAGAAGATAATACAAAAAAAGACGATAACAATAATCAGAATAATAACAATAACAATAGTAATAGCAATAACAATAGTAATAACAATAGCAATAGCAATTCTTCTAATGATAACAGCAGTGATACCAAGAAAGATACGGAGAAAAAAGAAGATACAACCGCAGCAAACAGTGGAAGTGGTTCAAATTCCCAGTTAATTGCAAATCAGCAGATTTATTCTTCTCTGCCTACAATGGTGGATGATTTCCGTTTCTGGACAGTTGCAAAGAAATATGCCTTTGCAAAAGAAGAACTGTCAATCGTAGAAGAAATGAAGGATGGAGCAAAAGAAGTAGGTAAACTGTCAAAAGATGGTGTCTGCTATATTCTTCAGGAAGAAAACGATGGATGGCTTTTTGTAGAGTCAGGTGATGTACGTGGTTTTGTAAAAACAGAGCAGGTGATTTTAGGCGATAAAGCAGACCAGATTGTACAGAAACTGACGGAAGAGGCAAAAAAAGAAGCAAAAGAACAGAAAAAGACATACAAAGGAATTGCAAAACTGTTGACAGAAGCAACACCGAGCGTTCCGGAATCCGAAAATGGAGCATTTTTCCATACTCGTTCTACGGTAAAACAGACCGTTGTGGATAAAGTGTATGCACTTTGTAATGCAGATTTTGTAACAATTCATGAAGATAAAAATACGGAGAGTCGTGCTGTCGGAACGTTAAACAAAGACAATATCTGTTATATTTTAGCAGACGAAAATGCGGAGTTTGTTTATGTGGAATCCGGAGATGTCAGAGGATTTGTAGAAAATAAATTCTTGATACGGACAAGAAAGAAAAGGAAAAAGCAGAAAAAAGTTTGTTAACACAGGCAACAGCCGCAGCTTCTGCTCTTAAGAATACAAAAGAGGTCATCAGTCTGTTCCCTACAACAAAAACGGCTGCTGACCAGAATGATGATATTGATAACATTATCAGTAATAAAATTTCTGCAACCGGAGAAGACCAGTTTGTGACCGCACAGGAAGTCGTAAAACCGGCAGAAAATGCAGCCTGCTATTATACTTTGACTTCTGTAAAATCTGGTGTTCCAAACGGGGAACTGAGAACTTCGATTGTTCAGTTTGCAAGTCAGTTTATTGGAAATCCTTACGTATGGGGTGGAACAAGCTTAACAAACGGTGCAGACTGTTCTGGATTTGTACAGAGCATTTATGCTCAGTATGGTTATACACTGCCGCGAGTTGCAGAAGATCAGGCTCAGTATGGTACAAAGATTCCAGTAGAAGAAGCGCAGCCGGGTGACTTGATTTTCTATGCAAGAAATGGTTATATCTACCATGTTGTTATGTACGCAGGAAATGGAGAAACCGTTGAAGCACAGAGTTCAAGAACTGGTATTGTTCATGGAACGGTCAATACGAACAATGCAGTATGGGCTGTTCGTATTCTCGAAGACACTCCGTCTACAGTAAGTGGAATTTATGGAAGTGATATTTCTGAAGTAAATGCAACACTTCTGCAGTATGGTCAGTCTCTTGGTACATTTAAAATTACACATTATTGTGGTGGTTCCTGCTGTAATGATGAATGGGCAGGTGTAACTGCGACAGGCGCTCCGTTAGTAGAGGGAGATACCATTGCAGTTGACCCGACTGTCATTCCTTATGGAACAAAAGTCATTATCAATGGTCATATCTTTACAGCAACAGACTGTGGTGGAGCAATCAAAGGAAATCGTATCGATGTATTTGTAAATGACCATAATCGTGCAAATCAGCTTGGCGTTTACTATACTGATGTGTATGTTTTAAAATAAAAATTACATAAAAATGATAAAATTCGCCACCTGCATAGGTGGCGAATTGATTTGTAAAAAGAGGAAGGAGCGTATCGTATGATTTATACAAGTCATTTATTAGAAGATACGCAGATGCAGGAAGTGGTTCGTGAATGTGCGACTGGTATAGAGAGTATTGAATTTTCAATTGCTGAAAATCTGGATCGTTTGGAAGAAAAAATCAGCAGTTATCGAGAACGACTCTGGAGAATGGGATGGCCGCATTTGTCCCTTCACGGTCCGTTTCTGGATTTGAATCCGATGACGTATGATTCTTTGATTTTAGAGGCGACAAAAAAACGCTATGAGCAGGTCTACGAAGCAGGAAGACGTCTGGAAGCAGAAAAAATTGTTTTTCATACCTGCCATTTACCGGATGCCTATCTGTTGATTGGCTGGGCAGAGCGTGTGGCAGATTTTTTTAAACGGTTTTTAGATGGGAAAGATGGAATCATGATTGTAATGGAAAACGTATTTGACCGGATTCCGGAACCGATGGTGGAAGTTGTAGAATGGGTAGACCGTCCGGATTTCAGACTCTGTCTGGATATTGGACATGCACATTGTTATTCGGATATTTCTGTCCTGGACTGGGCAAAAAGCTTTGGCAGTTACGTCAGTCATGTCCATGTTCATGACAATATGGGTGACAGAGACAGTCATATTGCACTTGGAGAAGGAACAATTCCTTATGAAGAAGTGCTGGGATTATTAAAACAAAATAATCCACAGATGGATTGTACGATTGAGTGTAGTAGTCTTGAAAAGGTAAAGAAATCTTATGCCTGTCTGAAACAGTTAAAAGAAAATGGTATCTTATGAAAAATAAAAAAGGGCACATTCTGGCGAAAACCAGGATGTGCCCTTTGTAAATATGACTGCGGCTTGGCTGATTTGTACTGTCAGGCTTATCCTTGATGGTTAAAACAGTAGGTGCACATTTTGCATGGACTTAAGCCGATAGAGGCAGTCAGGTCATCTAAACGATGATAGTGCAGAGTTGTGAAGTTTAACTGTTTTCCGATTTCCTCTAACATTTCTTTGTAGTTTGTAGAGTCTGGATCGGCATAATCAGCAAGTACTTTATCTGAAACGTTGTCTCCTTCACGCTTTGCGATGATACGGCGGGTAATTAGATCCATCTCAGATTTGGAACGTGAGAAGTTTAAGTACGGACAACCGAATAAAAGCGGAGGACAAGCCGGACGGATATGTACTTCTTTTGCACCGCTGTTATATAAAAATTCTGTAGTCTCACGAAGCTGTGTTCCGCGGACAATGGAGTCGTCAATTAAGAGCAGACTCTTATTTTTGATTAAGGCTTCGACAGGAATTAATTTCATACGTGCAATCAGATTTCTCTGGCTCTGATGTGTCGGCATGAAAGAACGAGGCCAGGTTGGTGTATACTTAATAAATGGACGAGAAAATGGAATTCCAGACTCATTTGCATAACCGATTGCATGTGCAGTACCGGAATCTGGTACACCGGCAACTAAATCAGGTTTTACATGGTCTCTTCCGGCATCATGCTGAGCCAGTTTTTTACCACATTCATATCGCATTTCTTCGACATTGATTCCTTCATAAGTAGAAGTTGGATAACCGTAGTAAACCCAGAGAAAAGAACAGATTTTCATTTCATTTCCAGGTTTTACAAGAGTTTCACAGCCCTCAGCAGTCAGAAAAGCAATTTCTCCAGGACCGAGTTCGCGTTCGGTTTCGTATCCGAGATTTAAGTAAGCAAAACTTTCAAATGATGCACAATAAGCATCTGATTTTTTACCGATAACAATCGGAGTACGACCAAGTTTGTCTCGAGCTGCAAAAATTCCTTTTGGAGTTAATACGAAAAGAGTCATAGAACCATCTATCATTTCCTGGGCATACTGAATTCCCTCTACGATAGACGATTTCTGGTTGATAAGAGAAGCAACCATTTCAGTCGGGTTGATACTTCCGCCGCTCATCTCAAGGAAATGTGTGCATCCGTTTTTGAAAGAAAGATTGACAAGTTCCTCCATATTGTTGATTTTTCCTACCGTTGTGATAGCGAAACTTCCCAGATGTGACTGTACCAGAAGAGGTTGTGGTTCTGTGTCGGAAATACATCCGATTCCAAGCCGGCCTTCAAGTTCATCTAAATCTCCATCAAATTTGGTACGAAACGGTGTGTTCTCGATGTTGTGAATTGAACGCGCAAAGCCGTTTTCACCATACACTGCCATACCACCTCTGCGTGTTCCAAGATGAGAGTGATAGTCAGTTCCGAAAAATAAATCCAGTGTACAACTGGATTTAGAAGCTACTCCAAAGATTCCACCCATTGTTTTTCTCCTTTTTCTTCAGAATTCTTTTTTTATAGTACGTGGAATATTATATACTCTTTTTTAAGGATTCGTAAAGATATTTTTGAAAAAATGGTGTATAATGAAGCGAAGAGTTAAAAAATAGCGTGAAAGGGGACTGTTTATGAAATTTATTTCCTGGAATGTAAACGGCTTAAGAGCCTGTGTACAAAAGGGGTTTATCGAATATTTTAATGAAATGGATGCTGATTTTTTCTGTGTTCAGGAAACGAAATTACAGGAAGGTCAGATCGACTTTGCACCGGAAGGATATCATGCATACTGGAATTATGCGGTAAAGAAAGGCTATTCAGGAACTGCCATTTTTGCAAAGAAAGAGCCGATTGCGGTGACTTATGGTCTTGGTATTGAGCAGCACGATCAAGAGGGCAGGGTGATTACCCTTGAGTATGAAGATTTTTATGTCATTACCTGTTATACGCCAAATTCACAGACCGAATTGGCAAGATTAGAGTATCGCATGAAATGGGAAGATGATTTCCGTGAGTATTTAATTGGACTGGATAAAAAGAAACAGGTTATTTTCTGTGGGGACTTAAATGTGGCGCACCGTGAGATTGACCTGAAAAATCCAAAGACAAATAAGCATAATCCAGGATTTACCGAAGAAGAGAGAGGAAAATTCACCAAACTGTTAGAGGCAGGATTTACGGATACCTTCCGATATTTTTATCCGGAAGAAACGGGAATTTATTCCTGGTGGTCTTATCGTTTTAAAGCACGTGATAAGAACATTGGATGGAGAATTGACTATTTTTGTGTCTCAAACCGCTTAGAAGAAAAACTGATTTCTGCAAAAATTCATACAGAGGTACTGGGTTCTGACCATTGCCCGGTAGAAGTTCAAATTAATTTATAAGAAAATGCACTCTCGGAGTCAAAATCAAGCACAAAAAGATTCCGAGCGCACATGAAAATCAAAAAGAGGTACAGAGTTTAATGAAAGAAAGTGTAAAATTGACGCAGTTTGCAAAAAGTGCGGGCTGTGCGGCAAAAATTGGACCGAAAGTGCTGGCTGAGATTGTTGGAGGACTTCCGAAATTTTTCGATGAACATCTTTTAGTCGGAACAGAGACAAATGATGACGGTGCAGTGTATCAGATTTCAGATGAACTGGCACTGATTCAGACACTTGATTTTTTTCCTCCTGTGGTAGATGAACCTTCTCTTTTTGGAGAGATTGCGGCTGCAAATGCATTAAGTGATATTTATGCGATGGGCGGAATACCGAAAATTGCATTAAATATTGTGGCGTTTCCAAACTGCCTGGGTCAGGAAGTGTTAGGTGAAATTCTTCAAGGTGGTGCGAAGAAAGTGCAGGAAGCAGGGGCAGTGCTTGCCGGCGGACATTCCATTAACGATGAAGAGCCAAAATACGGTTTGAGTGTTACAGGCTTTGTCAACCCAAAGAAAATGTGGAAAAATTCAGGTGCAGAGCCAGGGGATGCTTTGATTCTTACCAAACCAATCGGAACAGGGCTGGTCAATACGGCTGCAAAAGCTGATATGGTATCAGAAACATCAAGAAAACTTGCAATTGGACAAATGAGATGTTTAAATTATTATGCATCAGAAATTTTAAAAGATTATGAAGTACATGGATGTACAGATGTGACAGGTTTTTCTCTTGCCGGACATGCACTTGAGATGGCGGAAGGGAGTCAGGTAACCATTAAAATTGATACCAAAAAAATTCCATTTTTACCGGATGTGGAAGAGTATGCCAAAATGGGTCTGGTACCAGAGGGAACGTATCGAAATAAAGAATTCTTAAGAGAAAAAATCAAATTAAATGATACAATAAAAGAAAGTTTTGAAGATTTGTTGTTTGACCCGCAGACTTCAGGGGGACTTTTAGTCAGCCTGAAAAAGAAAGATGCCAAAGAAGTTTTGAAAAGACTTCAGGAACAGGAACAGACACGTTACAGCAAAATTGTCGGTGAAGTAGAAGAAAAACAGGAAGCACATTTAATATTTTTGTAGAACAAATAACTTTCTTTGGTACAAAGTAAGCCGAATAAAGACTCAGAGAGTACACGCAGATAGTAAGGAGTAAGAGAAATGATTTATCTGGATAACAGTGCCACGACACTTAAAAAACCGGATTGCGTAAAAGAGGCGGTCTGGGATGCAATGGAGCAGATGGGAAACAGCGGAAGAGGCGGATATCAGACTGCATTATCGGCATCAAGAATGATTTATCAGGCAAGAATGGCAGTTTCCGAATTTTTTGACTTGAATCATCCATCCGGTGTGGCATTTACCTCCAATGCAACAGAAGCACTGAATACTGTTATTCAGGGATTATTTTCAAAGGGGGATCATGTGATTACCACTGTGCTGGAACATAATTCCGTCTTGCGTCCGCTTTATATGGAGCAGGAAAGAGGTGTGGAACTCAGCATAATCGGTGCAGATGAACAGGCAGATGTGTTATATGAGAAACTGGAATCTGCAATCAAGTGTAATACAAAGGCTGTGATTTGTACGCATGGCTCAAATGTAACAGGCAATCTGGTTGATATTAAGCGGATTGGAGCAGTTTGCAGGGCACATCAATTATTATTTATTGTGGATGCCTCTCAAAGCGCAGGCTGTATTCCAATTTCCATGAAAGAAAACCAGATTGATATTCTTTGTTTTACCGGACATAAAGGACTTATGGGACCACAGGGCACAGGAGGAATCTGTATTCGTCCACAGATTTCCATCCGGCCGTTAAAGAGTGGAGGAACAGGCGTCCTGTCGTTTTTAAAGGAACAGCCACAGGAATTGCCCGAGCATCTGGAAGCCGGAACATTAAACGGACATGGAATTGCAGGGCTTTTAGCGGCAATTGGATGGCTGAACCGAACCACGGTGGAAGCAGTTCAGAAAAAAGAAGAGAAACTGTTAAGGTTATTTTATGAAAATGCAAAAGAAATTCCGAAGATTCATTTTTATGGCAGACCTCCAGAAGAGGGGGTACCGCATTTACCTGTGCTTGCTTTAAATTTGGGAAATTTGGATTCTGCTTATGTCAGTGATATTCTCGCAGAAGAATATGAAATTTACACGAGAGCAGGAGCACATTGTGCACCTTTGATGCATCAGGCGTTGAAAACCGAAAAACAAGGCTGTGTGCGTTTTTCTTTTTCCTGGTTTAATACCGAAGAAGAAATTAAGACAGCGGTAAACGCCTTAAAAGAGCTGTCAAGAGGATAAGGCAGAAATATCCGGTAAAAGAAAGGATTTTATAAGTTATGAAAAAATACAGGTCACTGGCAGGAATGATATTAGGCTTCCTGCTACTTGCCTGGATGTCAAAGACGTGTTATGCAGAGATTGCCGATGTAACAGCATTTGAAAATCTGGAATGGAAAAAAGTGCATGAAGAAGCGTTGATTGCACCTCAAGGTGTTGTTCAGTCAATCTGTGCAACAAAAAATTATATTATCTGTATTGAAAATACGAACGATGCTCAGGATACACCTGACACCGTGTCTGCTTATTATAAGAATGACACGGATGAAGATGGAAATCCGGTTGAACAGTATTCGCTTGCATTAAGAAATACGGATAATAACTGGGAACATGGAAATGGAATGGCCTATAATCAGGCAAAAGAAGAGATTTATGTTGCCCCTTATACAAGCCAGAATCCGGAGAATCGGGGCTGTCTTTTTGTGATGGATGCCAATACACTGGCATATAAGGGAAAGATTAAAATCAGCGATGATTATAATATACTTGGAATTGGTTATCGAGAAGAAACGGATCAATATGTAATACAGACGAACGTAGAAGGTGGATACAGTTTTAAGATTTTAGATAATCAGTTTCAGATAGCAGAGGATCTTGGGAGATATGAGGGAACTTCTGTTGGAACGAATTTTCAGGATTTACAGTTAGTAGATGAATATATTCTAAATTTTCCATTGACCTTGAATATGGGAATTGGAGATTATTTAAACGTATATTCTCTTGAGACAAAAGAATTAGTAAGCTGTTCTAAATTGAATTTTCCGTTTGAAGGTGTTTCCAATGATGAGCCAGAGGCTTATGTGAAACAGCAGAGGGAACATATATTGCAGTCGTAGATGAAGATAGAACAGATGGCAGGCGGATGTTCTGTTTTTATGAAACGCAAGTGCCCTGCAAAGAAGATGCAGTTTCGGCAGAAGAAAAGATAGATACAAACGAAAATGATGTAAGTGAATTAAACCGACAGACAGAAACAGATACACTGGAAGAACGGACAGATTCAGAAAAAAATACAGATTTAGAAGAAAATACCGATTCAGAAGAAATACCGACGTCATCAGAAGATTATAAAAAAGAAGCATCAAAGTCTTTAAAAAAACAAAGCGCAAAAAATACACCAAAGGAAGTTTCATTTGCGGAAAAAATGAGCATTGGTTTTTCTGGGATGATTACTCAGGCTCAAGAGTTATCAAAAAAACTGCCTTCTGTAGTGGAATTTGCGAAAGAAGCGGGAAATCTGGCAGGGACTTTCATAGAAACTTTATTAACAAAAATAAAAACATTGTGGAAGTCAGGTTCAACAATTCTGGCACAGAATCAGAGAGAAGTATTTTTATTTCTTGCAATAGGATTTACAATTATGAGCATTATGGGACTCTGGGTCTGTATTGTCCGGCTGATTCGAATTCGAAAGCAGAAAAAAGCAAGAGCGGAATTAGAACGGCTTAGAAAAGCATGGAAAGAAGAAGCAGAACAGTGGCTTCAGGCAGAAAGAAAGCGTCTTTGATGAAAGAAAGACGCTTTTTAGCATTTTAACCAAATCAAGGAAGTCCCCTGCTTCAATTGCAAAAAGCAATAAGCAGGGGACTTCCTTGTATCAGGAGGGGGGTAAGCCCCTTCTGATAAGCTGCGCAGCAGCTATTTGGTTATGAGCAAGTAGCGAAAGCGGATTGCGAATATCCGCTTAACAATTTAAAAAGCG
>ENA-OQCN01001418-OQCN01001418.1-human-gut-metagenome-genome-assembly--contig:-NODE-1418-length-11918-cov-2.806039_pt1 | contig 11918 bp, 15 predicted proteins | sample MGYA00242497_ERZ504576 | MGnify/ENA primary metagenome ERZ504576 (study PRJEB26092, sample SAMD00036296) | human gut metagenome | host: Homo sapiens | study: EMG produced TPA metagenomics assembly of...
AGTGGTTCGATTTTGCCAAAACCTATTTCCCGGCGCTGGCTTCCCGCCCGCTGGCCGGGGCGGGGGAATGGCTGCTGCTGCCCGCGCCGGGCAGCGAGACACTGAACACCGCGAAGCTGCGCGTCGTGCGCGGCGGTGTTCTGGCGGGCAGCGTGCTGAAAAGCGGTTCCAGCCCGTCCATGCGCTTTTCATGGCCTACGGCGCACAGTGCACGAACCGCGAGGAGCTGACGCTGACCGACCCGCGCACCGCCGCCTGGCTGCGGGGCGAGGAGATCGACGCCGCCACCGCGCAAAACGGCTGGTGCGCCGTGCTCGTAGACGGGTTCCCGCTCGGCGGCGGCAAGGTCAGCGGCGGACGCATCAAAAACCATTACCCGAAGGCCTGCGCAATCTGCAATAAAGCGGGCGGCCCCTCTTGAAAAGAACGATTTGTTGTGCTATAATAATTTACTGGTAATTATCGGCTGCAATGCCGCTGCCTGTGTGAATACAAATTAGGGGGATTTTTCCATGTCCGGACATAGCAAATGGAATAACATCAAGCGTAAAAAGGAAAAGACCGACGCGCCCGCGCCAAGGTTTTCACTAAGATCGGCCGCGAGATCGCCGTGGCCGTTAAGGAGGGCGGCGGCAACCCCGCTTCCAACTCCAAGCTGGCGGCTCTGATTGCCAAGGCCAAGGCCAACAGCGTGCCCAACGATAACATCCAGCGCATTATCAAGCGCGCCGAGGGCGGCGACAAGACCGAGTATGAGGCAATCACCTATGAGGGTTACGGCCCCGGCGGCATCGCCGTCATGGTCGAGACCCTGACCGACAACCGCAACCGCACCGCGGCCAATATGCGCCATTACTTTGACAAGTTCGGCGGCAACCTGGGCCAGATGGGCTGCGTCGGCTTCATGTTCACCCAGAAGGGCGTCATCGTCGTCGATCTCGAGGACAAGGACCCCGATGAGCTGATGATGGATGCGCTGGACGCCGGTGCCGATGACTTCGATGCAGGCGAGGACGCCGCCGAGGTCACCACCAGCCCCGAGAACTTCACCGCCTCTGCGACGCACTGGAAAAAGAAGGGCTACAAGTTCATCTCCGCCGACGTGGCGCAGGTGCCTTCCACCACCACCGTGCTGACCGACCCCGATCAGCTCGTCCAGATGGGCAAGCTGCTGGACGCCCTGGACGACGATGATGATGTCCAGAACGCCTGGCACACCCTCGAGAACGAGGAAGACCTGGATCGCTAAACCACAAGAATGCCAAAAGAGAGTGAAGGGCGACTTTTGCTCTCTTTTTTGATATTGTAGGGGCGGGCATTGCCGCCCGCTGTTTCCGGCAGAAGTTGCTTCCCGAAAGCAGCTTGCATCGGAAGGCTAACGGGCGACCAATGGTCGCCCCTACATTGAGGTTGTAGGAGGTCGGCGTCCCCGACGACCCGCAACGCATGTTTTTAATTGAAAAGGAGCGTTACTATGCCAAAACTCCTTTGCCCGCACTGCCTGCAGCCGCTGGATGGCGGGTACCGCGGCGAGTGCCCCCACTGCGGGCGCTCGCTGGAAAACCGCAACCCCGAGGCGCGCTGCCTCTGGGCACCAGCTGGGCGGCAGGTACACGGTGGGCACCTATTTGAGCGCCGACGGTGACGGTCTTGCCTACCGCGGCGTGCTGAACGACGAAAAGAAATTCGTCCTCATCAAGGAATATTTCCCGGTCACACTCTGCAACGGCCGCAGCGCCGACGGTGCGCTGATGCCCAAGGAGGAGAAGGAGGTCCTGTTCAAGACGAGCCGGATGGACTTCAAGGACCTGTACGACGACCTGAAAAACCTGACCCCGGCCACCGGCCTGTCCACGATTCTGGACGTTATGGAGGAAAACAACACGGTCTACGCCGTGGAGGAGAGCGAGAAGGGCATGACCCTGTCGCATTACCTGCACCTGCGCAGCCGCACGCTGACCCCCGCCGAGGCCCGCACGCTGCTGCAGCCCATCATGGAGGGCGTGGCCCTGCTGCACAAGTCGGGGCTGATCCACCGCGGCATCTGCCCGGACAACATCCGTGCTGCCCATCGACGGCACGGCCCGCCTGACCGGTTACGGCACGCTGGCGCTGCGCACCGGCGGCAGCGAGCTGAAGAGCCAGCTCTACCCGGGCTACGCCGCGCCGGAGCAGTACTCTGCCGCCGAGTTCAGCGGGCGCTACACCGATGTTTACGCGCTGGCCGCGGTCTGCTACAGGATGGTCACAGGGCAGACGCCCGTCGCCGCGCCCCAGCGCAAAGTGCGGGACAGCTCGAGTCGGCGCACAGCCTCGAGGCGGGTGTGCTACATGGTTCTCGCAGGTGCTGGCCTGCGCGCTGCGGTTGGACCCCGCCAAGCGGATGCAGACCGTGCCCGAGCTGATGAGTGCCCTGACCGACCCGAATGTCGCAAACGCGATGTTTGAGAAGGGCGACAACCAGATCAGCACCCGCAAGATCATGGCCGTGTCGCTCGTCGTCATCTTTGTGCTGGTCGTGCTGCTGCTCTGGAGCCTGATAGGCGGCAGCAAGGCTGACAGCACCCCTGCCGCAACGCCGCAGCCGACAGCAGCCGGCACGGCGGGGGAGACCACCGCCGAGACCGTGCCGAACCTGGTCGGCCTGCGCTACACTACTGACATCAAGGGTAACTCTGCCTACGACGGTTTCCGCATCGTGATGGTGGAGCAGCCGTCCGACACGGTGGCGCAGGGCGTCGTCATCAGCCAAGACCCGCCTGCAGGCACAGAGAAGCTGATGGACGACCAAATCATCCAGATCACGGTCAGCAGCGGCCCGAGCCTTGTGGAGATGCCGGACATCATCGGCTTTACCCAGCCAATGCCAGCAAAAGCTGGACGCGCTGGGCATCCAGTACAAGATGGTCATGGTGGATAACGACGGTACGATGGCCGCGGGCTGTGTGGCGAGCACCGACTACAAGGCCGGAACGAAGATAAACACCGAGAATGTGACTGTCATCGTCAGCATCGCCGGGGAGCGGGATGACACGCTGGTGGCGCAGACGGGGAATGCGGCAGAAAGCAATTCGGCTTCCCCTGAGGGGGAAGCTGTCACCGAAGGTGACTGATGAGCAGGTTTTCCGTGATACCCCGCTAACGGGTGACCACAGGAACGCCGCCCTCATCCGGCCCTGCGGGGCCGCCTTTCAGTCTACGCGCTAAGAGCCGCCTTCGGCGGTTGCGCTCCGACACGCGCCTGCGGGCGCAGCCCCAAGGGGGAAGGCGAAGCAAAACAAAAAAGAGCAGTCTCGCAAGAGACTGCTCTTTTTCAGTGCATTTCAGGCAATGCCGACGCGGCGAAATTAGTCGCTGACGTAGGGCATCAGAGCCATGTAGCGGGCACGCTTGATGGCAACCGTCAGCTCACGCTGATGGAAAGCGCAGGTACCGGTAACACGGCGGGGAATGATCTTGGCGCGCTCGCTCACGTACTTGCGCAGGCGGGGCAGATCCTTGTAATCGATGTGCTCGACGCGGTCAACGCAGAAGGAGCAAACCTTCTTGCGGCCACGATGCATCGGACGAGAAGAACGATCCATAGCCATTGTGGAAACCTCCTTGTTAGAATGATACTTTCGATTTTAGAACGGCAGGTCGCCTCATCCTCGATCAGTGCAAAGTCGTCATTGCTGCCGGCAGAATAGCTCGGTGCAGGGGCGGCCTGTGCAGCGGGACGGGGAGCGGGGGCTGCCGTGGGTGCGCCGTAACCGGCATCACCCATCGGTGCGGCGTTTGCGGATTTGGGAGCGGCAAAGTTGACGTTGTTGGCCACGATCTCAATCGCGGTGCGGTTGTTGCCGTTCTTGTCCTGATAGCTGCGGCTCTGCAGACGGCCGTCAATGGCGATCAGAGAACCCTTCTGGAAATACTTGCAGACAAACTCTGCCGTGCGGTCCCAGGCGACAACATCCAGCCAGTCAGCCTGACTCTGGCCGTTGGCGTCACGGCGTCCGCGATCACAGGCGATGCGGAACGACGCAACGTTCTTGCCCGTCGTAGTCTGGCGCAGCTGCGGGTCCGCGGCAAGGCGGCCCATGATTGCAACAACATTCAGCATTGGTTTACTCCTTACTCCTCAACAGCAAGAGTCATGCTGCGAAGAACGCCCTCGGTGATCTTGAAAACGCGGTCCAGCTCAGCCGGGAAATCGGGCTCGCTGGTGAAGCTGATCACCGTGTACACACCCTCGGTCTCATCGTTGATGGGGTAAGCAAGACGCTTCTTGCCCCAATCATCAACAGAATCGATCGTACCATTCGCTGCGATCAGGTTCTTGAACTTGTTGATCAGAGCGTTGGAAGCCTCTTCGTCGAGGTTCGCGGTGGTAACCATCATGGTTTCGTACTTAGCCATATTCTGTGCACCTCCTTTTGGACATTAGGCCTTCTCTTTTAACGGAAAAGACAAGGATAACCGTGTGATTTCACACAGCATCTAATTATAACAAGTAAATCCGCGTTTGTCAACGCAAAATTTGCCCTGCACAGCACAAAATTGCGGATTTTAAAAAAAACCTGGACGTTCCGTAAAAGTGTCCTATTGCTTTTTCTGCCCGCTTTGCTATAATGGGCTTAATAATGTACAAGTCTTGCTTGCATAGCCGGACGCGGCGCTAATAGGGGCGAGCATTGCTCGCCCGCTGCCCGCTTGCCATGCAGGAAACGATGGGGGAACGCAGGGCAGCGATAAGGCTGCGCGGCGACCAATGGTCGCCCCTACATGTGTTCCCGCTTTGAAAAAGAGAAATGGAGCGTTCGAATGAGAATCGTGGTCGTCGGCCTCGGCAAGGTTGGCCGTGCCCTGACCGCCCAGCTTACGGCGGAAAATAACGACATCGTCGTCATCGACCAAAACCCTGACCTGATCGAGGACATTGTCAATATCTATGACGTGCGCGGTCTGGCCGGCAACGGCGGCTGCTATGACGTGCAGAAAGAGGCGTTTGAGGACGGCGCAGACCTGCTGATCGCCACAACGTCCAGTGATGAGATCAACATCCTGGCCTGCCTCGTCGCCAAAAAGCTGGCACGCAGCACACGATTGCGCGTATCCGCAACCCGGAGTATGAGAAGCAGCTGCGCTTTATGCGCGATGACCTGGGTCTGTCGATGTTCGTCAACCCGGAAAAAGCCACGGCGCGTGAGATCGCCCGCGTGCTGCGTTTCCCGTCTGCCATCAAGCGTGAGCAGTTCTGCCGCCAGCGGTTTGAGCTGATCGAGTACCGCCTGGCCGACGACAACCCGCTGGTGGGCTTGCAGCTGTCGGACCTGTACCGCAATATCCGGGTCAAAATTCTGATCTGCGCCGTCGCCCGCGGCAGCGAGACGATCATCCCCACGGGTATGTTTACGCTGCGGGCCGGGGACAAGATCTACCTGACGGCCTCGGCCCGGGATCTGGAATCCTTCTTCCGCAAGCTGAACCTGTTCAAGGCCAAGGCCAGCAACGTCATGATCGTCGGTGCAAGCCGGATGACCTACTATCTGGTCAAGGAGCTGCAGGACATCCAGAAGCGGGTGACCGTCATCGACAGCGATGCGGCCCGCTGCCAGGAGATGAGCGAGAAGTTCCCCGGCGTGCTGGTCATCCACGGCGACGGTGCGGATGCCGAGCTGTTGAGTGAGGAGCGCATCACCGATATGGACGCCTTTGTGGCGCTGACCGGCCTGGACGAAACAAACATCATTCTGGCGATGTACGCCTCCCAGATAAACTCCTGCAAGGTCGTGGCCAAGATCAACCGCGAGTCCTTCGCCGAGCTGGCCGCTGCCAAGGGGATGGTGGACAGCGTCGTCTCTACGGCGTCGGTCACGTCGGAGTCCATTGCCATGTACGTCCGCGCCATGCAGAACAGCTTTGAGTCGGAGAACATCAAGACGCTGCACCGTCTGGTGGGCGGGCGCGTGGAGGCGCTGGAATTCAACGTTGCGCCGGGGTTGCCGTTCATCGGCGTACCGCTGAAGGATCTGACCCTGCGCAAGGGGCTGCTGGTGGCGGGCATCGTGCGCCGCAATGGCCAGACAGTCATCCCGTCCGGCAACGATGCCCTGCAGGAGGGCGACGATGTCGTCATCGTCACCACCGACACAACGCTGCACTCGCTGCGCGACATTGTAAAGTGAGGGCGCGGCCATGAACTATAAAATGGTAGGGTTTGTGCTGGGGCGCATCTTCCTGATCGAAGCAGCCCTCATGCTCTTTCCCATGGGCTGCGCCGCCATCTACGGCGAGTGGAGCGTTGTGCTTTCCTTCCTGTGGCCGACGCTGATCGTGCTGGTGCTGGGCCTGATAACCAGCCTGCGCACCCCCCAAAACACGAAAATCTACGCCCGCGACGGCCTGGCCATCGTGGCGCTTGTCTGGGTGCTGATGTCGGTTTTCGGCGCACTGCCGTTTGTCATCTCCGGCGAGATACCGTCCTTTGCCGATGCTTTTTTTGAGACGGTCTCGGGCTTTACGACGACAGGCTCGACAATTCTGACCGACGTCGAGGCGCTGAGCCACGGCACGCTGTTCTGGCGCAGCTTTTCCCACTGGATCGGCGGCATGGGCGTGCTGGTCTTTGCCATGGCCGTGCTGCCCATGACCGATGGCCGTGCCATGCACCTGATGCGCGCCGAGGTCCCCGGCCCGACCTGCGGAAAAATTTCCAGCAAGCTGAGCGACAGCGCAAAGATTTTGTATGCCATTTATCTGGTCATGACCATCATCGAGACGATTCTGCTCTGCGCGGGCGGTATGCCGCTGTTTGACGCGCTCATTCATGCGTTCGGCACGGCGGGCACGGGCGGCTTCAGCAACAAGGCGCTGAGCGTCGGCGCGTACAACAGCCCGTATTTTGAGATCGTCATCGGCGTGTTCATGCTGCTGTTCGGCATTAACTTTAACCTGTATTATTTCCTGCTGCTGCGTCATTTCCGTGAGGCGTTCGCCTCCGAGGAGATGCACGTCTACTTAGGCATCGTCGCGTTCTCGACGCTGACGATCACGGCGAACATCGCGGGTATGTACGACAGTGTCGGCACGGCGCTGCGCACGGCGTTCTTCCAGGTGTCGTCCATTGTCACGACCACCGGCTACGCCACGGCGGACTTCAACCTCTGGCCGACCTACTCCCGCACCGTGATCGTGATCCTGACGTTTGTGGGCGCATGCGCGGGCTCGACGGCGGGCGGCTTGAAGTATCGCGCGTCATCATCCTTTTCAAGGCGGCACGGCAGACCTGAACAAGATGCTGCACAGCCATGCCGTGACGACGGTCCGCTTTGAGGGCAAGCCGCTGGACGAAAAGACGCTGCGCGGTGTGCACAACTATTTCAACATTTATATGCTGCTGCTGACGCTGTCGGTGCTGCTGCTCTCGCTGGACGGGTTCGATCTGGTGACGACGTTTACATCCGTCGCGACCTGCCTGAACAACGTCGGTCCCGGCCTTGAGATGGTCGGCCCGATGGGCAGCTTTGCGGATTTCTCCGCTCCGGCCAAGCTGCTGCTGGCCTTTGACATGCTGGCGGGCCGTCTGGAGCTCTACCCGATGCTGGCCCTTTTTGCCCCGCGCCTCTGGCGCAAGCGCATCAATGCGATGCACGAGGCAAGAGCGAAGTAAGTACGAGAGTTTTATTCCTTTTCTTGCAAGAAAAGAACCGAAAAGAACTCCAAACAAATAAAGAAAAATGCGGGAGACTGCCGGTAAAAGGGCAGTTTCCCGCGTTTTGTTACTTACTCTACGAATAGCGAATCGTCTCCATACCGCCCAATATGGGACGGGTCTTTCTCGGAATAATACAAATTGCCCAGCACTTCTTCCGGGGCGTTGTCGGCCAGGTAGCGCGCGTGCAGCTCGGTGGCGAAATGGGTGCCCTGCAAAATTTGCAGTGTGTCCGTGTAGCTGGTGCCGTCGATCTCATATTTGACCGTGATGATGTAGACGTAATCGGTGTTGTCCCCATTGACAGAGTAGGAGGTGTGCTCCTTCGCTTTCATGTCGGTAATGCGATAGCGTCCGGCAAAATCACGCTGGTGTAGGTATGCTTGCGGTAAATATCCACCCCCAGCACAATAAGGATGGAAAACAGTATGCCGATCCCGCAGACGGCCAGCGCCGCCAGCAGCGCCTTCTTGTCGGATTTGGTGATCTTCAGCTTCATGCGGCGGGCCTCCACAGTGTTTTCTCTATTATACCATACACCGCTGCTTATGTCTATTTCCCGCCGTGCCCGCATACCTTGTACCAGACCAAAACAGAGGAGGGGCTTGCCATGCGGCGGGATGCAGACAGAGAGGAACGAAACGCAAGATTGCTGGCGGGCGTGGTGCTGGCGGCTATGTTGGTGATGCTGTCCGGCATCATCCATCTGCTGTACCACCGGGAGTACGCCGAGACCGACACCCCCAACGACTGCTTTGCGGTGTCGGCGGCGACGGGGGAGACGGCGCTGCCCAAAATCGTCTGCCTGACCTTTGACGACGGCCCCAGCAAAAACACCCGGCCAATCCTGGAAATTCTCGATAAGGAGCAGGTCCCGGCCACCTTCTTTGTCTGCGCGCAGGACGCCAACGAAAAATATCTGCCCCTTGTGACGGACATTGCGGCGGCGGGGCATCAGATCGCGCTGCACAGCGCGACGCATCAATACTCCAAAATTTATGCGAGCACTGACGCATTCTGGCAGGACATCAGAACGCTGCGCCAGGCGTTGGAGCCGTATGTGGATGTGGCGGCCATCGACTGGCTGCGCTTTCCCGGCGGCAGCACAAACACAGTCAGCCACCGCTACGGCGGAAACGGCATCATGAAGGCCCTGAAGGCCCAGGCCGAGGACAAGGGCTACCACTGGATCGACTGGAACGTCTGCGCCGAGGACGCCACCGCCAGCCACCCGGATGCCGCGCAGATTTTGCGCAACATTCGCCGCGATGCCGATGGTCAGGACACCTGTGTCGTCCTGCTGCATGATACAAAAGCAACAGGTCAGACCGTCAAGGCCCTGCCCGATATGATCGCCTATTTCCGGGAGCAGGGCTACACCTTTTGTACGGTTGCACAGATGGATGCCTTGCAATGTGAAACAAAATAGGGTATAATGTACAAGAATCGAAAAGCGGTGGGAGGCGGAACGATGCGCAAAACGGAAAGCCAGAAGATAGCCCTCTGCGGTATGCTGGGGGCGCTTTCGGTGGTGCTTTTGCTGCTGGGCAGTGCACTGCAGATCGGCACCTATGCCGCGCCGATGCTGGCGGCGTTCCTGCTCATCCCGGTGCTCGAGGAATACGGCACGCGCTACGCGCTGACCTCTACGTCTGCGTGGCAATTCTGGCCGTGCTCTTTGTGCCGGAGACCGAACTGGCGCTGTTTTACGTGCTGGTCATGGGGTATTACCCCGTGCTGCGCGTCAAGCTGAACGGCGTAAAAAGCACGCTCCTGCGCTGGGTGCTGAAATTCGCGGTGTTCAACGCGGGCACGGTGCTGGTGTATCTTTTGCTGTTTGCGCTGCTCGGGCCTGCCGTGCTGGACGAGCTGCTGGCCGACGGCATCGGGATGCTGGCAGCACTGCTGGCCGCAGGTAACCTGTCGTTCTGGCTGTGTGACCGCGCACTGGCGGCGCTGACGCGGTATTACCACGTCATACTCAAGCCAAAACTGAAAAAGAAGTTCTGATTCGGGGAGGAAAACAACATGTGGTACGATGAGGCAGTAGTTTATCAAATCTACGCTGGGGCTTTGCGGTGCACCGCTGCAAAACGACGGTGACCAGGCGCAGGCGGGCGAGCACCGCATTCTGCGGGTGCTGGACTGGGTGGAGCACATCAAGCGCCTGGGCGCGACCTGCGTGCTGTTCAACCCGCTGTTCGAGAGCGACGCCCACGGCTATGACACCCGCGACTACAATAAGGTGGACTGCCGCCTGGGCACAAACGACGACCTCAGGCAGGTCTGCGCGGCGCTGCACGCGGCGGGCATAAAAATCCTGTTTGACGGCGTGTTCAACCATGTGGGCCGTGGCTTCTGGGCGTTCAAGGACGTGCAGGAGAAGCGCTGGGACAGCCCGTACAAGGACTGGTTCCACATCAGCTTTGACGGCAACACCAACTACAACGACGGCTTCTGGTATGAAGCGTGGGAGGGCTGCAACGAGCTGGTCAAGCTGAATCTGCAGAACCCGGCGGTGAAAAACTACCTGTTTGACGTTGTGCGCGGCTGGGTGCGGGACTACGACATCGACGGCCTGCGTTTGGATGTTGCCTACTGCCTCGACCTCGGCTTTCTGGCCGAGCTGCGCGGGCTGGCCGACAGTATCAAGCCGGAGTTCGCACTGGTGGGTGAGACGCTGCACGGCGACTACAACCGCTGGATGAACGACCACGCCTGCCACAGCGTAACGAACTACGAGTGCTACAAGGGCCTGTATTCGAGCTTCAACACGGGCAACATGCACGAGATCAGCTACAGCCTGAACCGCCAGTTCGGCTCCGAGCAGTGGTGCCTGTACACGGGCAAGCACCTGCTGAGCTTTGTGGATAACCACGATGTAACGCGCATTGCAACAATTTTGACGGACAAGGGCTGCCTACGCCCCATCTACGGTCTGCTGTTCGGTATGCCCGGTGTGCCGTCGGTCTACTACGGCAGTGAATGGGGCGTGGAGGGCGACAAGCGCAACGGCGACCCGACGCTGCGCCCGGCGGTGGAGAAGCCCGAGGAGAACGACCTGACCGCCTGGATCGCGGCGCTGGCCCACGCCCACACGGGCAGCAAGGCGCTGTGCCGGGGCAGCTACCGCAATGTGCTGGTCCAGCCTAAGCAGCTGATTTTTGAGCGCTACGCCGACGGTGAGCGGGTGCTGGTGGCCATCAACGCGGACGGCAATCCGTTTGACGCCCACTTTGACGCGGGCTGCGGCCGCGCGGTGGACCTCATTACAGGCGCTGACCACGACTTCGGCGGCGGCAGCACACTGGAGCCGTACAGCTGCCATTTCTGGAAATGTGAGCGGTAATACGATATAAAAAGGCACCTGTCCGTGTGGGCAGGTGCCTTTTTGTGCTATGCTGTATGTTGTAGGGGGCGGCGTCCTCGACGCCCCGCAGGGCAGTATGTAGAGCGGCCTGCCCTCAGGCCGCTGCAGCGGGGTGAGGGTGCCCCGCCCTACAATGTATGGGTTAAAGGGGCAGCCCCTCTAAAGCCTGCGGGCCGGGCATGCCCGGCCCTACGGGGCGGCCCATGTATGGGTTAAGGTTTTAAAGTTTCTTTGCCTACTTTCTTTTCAAAGAAAGTAGGTCACAGGTTCGTATACCCCATCAGCTTTTCATCCCACGACGCGGCGGTGTCGCGGCCCTCGCGCAGCGCCCAGACGACAAGGCTCTGGCCGCGGCGCATATCGCCGCAGGCGAACACCTTCGGGTCTGCAGTGGCGTACTTCACATCGGCCACGGTGCCGCGCTTCGTGCGCTCGACGCCGAACGCATCGGCACATAGGCTCGCAGCCCGTAAAGCCTGCCGCAATCAGTACCAGGTCGCAGTCCACGGTGAACTCCTCGCCGGTGGGCACCATCTGGCGGCGTCCGTCCACGACCTCGCTTTTCAGCTTGGAGATCAGCGCGCCGCAGACCTGCCCGGCCTCGTTCTTGTAGAACTCCTTGACCGTCGTCTGGTAGACGCGGGGGTCAAAGCCGAATTTGGCAATGGCCTCCTGCTGGCCGTAGTCGGTTTTCAGCACGCGGGGCCACTCGGGCCAGTCGTTGCCGGGGGCACGGGCCGCGGGCGGCAGGGCATCATTTCCAGCTGCATGACGCTCTCGCAGCCCTGGCGGATGGCCGTGCCGACGCAGTCGTTGCCGGTGTCGCCGCCGCCGATGACCAGAACGTTCTTGCCC
>ENA-OQCN01001419-OQCN01001419.1-human-gut-metagenome-genome-assembly--contig:-NODE-1419-length-11905-cov-3.906266_pt1 | contig 11905 bp, 13 predicted proteins | sample MGYA00242497_ERZ504576 | MGnify/ENA primary metagenome ERZ504576 (study PRJEB26092, sample SAMD00036296) | human gut metagenome | host: Homo sapiens | study: EMG produced TPA metagenomics assembly of...
CTGAACAGCAACCTCTTTCTTTTTGGTATCAGTAGTCATGATCGCCTTCGCCGCCTCAGTACCAGCCTCCAGAGAACCATCCACTTCGGCGCCATCATCTTCACACCATTCTTAATACGGTCAATGGGAACTTGCATACCAATCACACCTGTAGAAGCAACCAGCACACTGTCAGCAGCCACCCCAAGAATCTCAGCAGCTGCATCTGCAGTCTCCTTACAATAACCATACCCTTCTGCACCAGTACATGCATTGGCAATACCACTGTTACAGATCACCACCTGCGCAGACGGATGATTATAAACAATATCCTGATCCCATTTAACAGGCGCAGCCTTCACCACATTGGTAGTAAAAGTCCCCGCAGCCACACATGGCACCTCACTGTAAACCATAGCCATATCCGTTCTGCCTTATACTTAATCTCAGCCGCAGCAGCCGCTGCCTGAAATCCCTTAGCCGCCGTAACGCCGCCCTCTATAATCTTCATAAAACCTCAATCCTTTCTATACAATAAGACAAACTATCTTGTTTCCCGTCCACATCCTCCACTCTCAGCGACTGCCGCAGCTCCCCTGCGCAGTCACGTCCGTCAGACATCCACATCTCTTCCGTCCTGAAAAGTCAACTCCGGAAATTATTTGGTTTTGAACGCATTTGCAGGGGCTGTAGTAACTCTTAGTGCTCGGGAATTTGCGTTATGAGGCGGCTGCATCACTGTCTGAGCGAAGTTTGCAACGGAGCGAGTTTGACAAGCCGCCTCATGCCTTTAGCAAATTCACGAACACTTAGAGTTAGTAAGCCCCGAAACCGCGTTCAAAACCAAATAATTTCCGGAGCGTCCCCTTTTCTCTAACTTACGGACACATCGGCACCTGCAGCAGTCCCTCAGTCTCCTTAAATCCAAACATCAGATTCATATTCTGCACAGCCTGTCCTGCTGCACCTTTCACCAGATTATCCATAGCCCCCATCATAATAACTCTGTGAGTTCTCGGATCGATCTTAAAGTTCACATCCACATAATTACTTCCTTCCACGCACTTAGTCTGCGGACAAACATCCTTATCCAGCACACGAACGAAAGTCTCATTCTCATAATACTTATCATAAACTGCCTTCGCCTCTTCATAAGAAACATCCTTAGTCAGAGAAGCATAAGCAGTCACCAGAATACCACGATTCATAGGAATCAGATGAGGTGTAAAATTAATCAGCACCTCTTTGCCACACGCATAACCAAGCTGATCCTCAATCTCAGGTGTATGTCTGTGAGTTGCAACACCATAAGCCTTAATATTCTCGTTTACTTCACAGAACAGATTGGCAACCTTGGCTCCACGTCCTGCTCCTGAAGTACCAGACTTCGCATCAATAATAATGGTAGACGGATCGATCAGCCCTTCTTTGATCAGCGGATAAATAGAAAGGGTGGAACATGTGGGATAACATCCCGGATTCGCAATCAGTCTTGCCTTCTTAATCTCCTCACGATTAATCTCACATAAACCATAAACCGCCTCATCAATAAACTGCGGAGCCTTATGCTCAATTCCATACCATTTCTCATATTTCTTCACATCTTTAATACGGAAATCCGCACTCAGGTCAATAACTTTCGCCTTGGAAAGAATTCCTTCATTAATTAAAGAAGCACAGAGTCCCTGAGGAGTAGCTGTAAAAATCACATCCACCTCATCAGCTAATGCTTCCATATTATCATCCATACATTTCGCATCTACCAGCTTAAAAAAGTTCTGATAAACATCTGCATATTTCTGGTCAATGTAACTTCTTGAACCATACCACGCAACTTCCACATCTTTATGTCCCAGAAGCAGTCTCACGATCTCGTTACCTGCATATCCTGTGGCACCGATAATTCCTGCTTTAATCATAATAATTTCCTCCATCTTCGCCTCATCCGGCGATCTTCATTTCATAGTAAAACTTTACTCTATCAGAGTGCTGGACTAATTATACATCTTACCTGCATAATATGCAATAGTCATTTTTCAATGTTTTTACATGGATTCTATTTTGCTTCACGAATTTCCCCCTGTCTTTTCCTATATTATGTTGCATATTTATGCAAAAACAGATAAAACTTTTTGCATTTTTCTATTGCATATTTATAAAAAAAAGGTGTATATTATCACTTGTTAAGCGGAATCATACGAAATCATCTTGTTCCGCATTGAATATTTATTCAAAAATTTCAATCAGAAATTACCGCATTTATTCAAAAATAATGCGCTGAACTCCCGACCTATTCATTTACTTTCGGCAAACGGATATCTCAGGAAATTTTTACAAATCAGGAAAATAATAAAATCCAATTTCAGGAGGAATACAATCATGAAAGAAAAAGTCGTTTTAGCATACTCAGGCGGTCTTGATACCACAGCCTTAATCCCATGGTTAAAAGAAACATTTGATTACGATGTTGTCTGCTGCTGCGTAAACTGCGGTCAGGGAAACGAACTGGACGGACTGGATGAAAGAGCAAAGCTTTCCGGTGCTTCCAAATTATATATCGAAGATATCGTAGATGAATTCTGTGATGACTTCATCGTTCCATGTGTACAGGCAGGTGCTGTATACGAACACAAATATCTCCTTGGTACATCCATGGCCCGTCCGGCAATCGCTAAAAAATTAGTTGAGATCGCACGTAAAGAAGGCGCAGTTGCTATCTGCCACGGTGCTACAGGTAAAGGTAATGACCAGATCCGTTTCGAACTTGGTATCAAAGCTCTTGCTCCTGACATCAAGATCATGCTCCATGGCGTATGACAGACAAATGGACCATGCAGTCACGTGAGGATGAGATTGCATTCTGTAAAGCTCACGGAATCGACCTTCCATTCGATGCAAGCCACAGCTACAGCCGTGACAGAAACTTATGGCATATCAGCATGAAGGTCTGGAACTGGAAGATCCTTCCCAGGCTCCAAGTTATGATAATATGCTTGTTTTAGGTGTTACACCTGAGAAAGCCCCTGATAAAGAAACAGAAGTTACCATGACATTCGAGCAGGGTGTTCCGAAAACATTAAACGGCAAAGAAATGAAAGTTTCCGAGATCATCACAGAGCTCAACAAATTAGGCGGCGAGAACGGTATCGGTATCGTTGACATCGTTGAAAACCGTGTTGTTGGTATGAAATCACGTGGCGTATATGAGACTCCTGGCGGAACTATCCTGATGGCAGCTCATGAACAGCTCGAAGAACTTACACTTGACCGCGAGACAATGGAAACCAAGAAGAAACTTGGCAGCCAGTTCGCTCAGGTTGTTTACGAAGGAAAATGGTATACACCACTTCGCGAGGCAATCCAGGCATTCGTTGAATCCACACAGAAATATGTAACAGGTGAAGTGAAATTCAAACTGTACAAAGGCAATATCATCAAAGCCGGTACAACTTCTCCATACAGCCTGTACAATGAATCTCTTGCATCTTTCACAACAGGTGACCTCTATGACCACCACGATGCAGATGGATTCATCACACTGTTCGGACTTCCACTGAAAGTTCGCGCTATGATGTTAAAAGAAGTTGAGCAGAACAAGAAATAATTAATTGATAACAGATTCAGCCAGATGGACACTTTATTCATCTGGCTGTTTTTATTACCTGATACAGTATTGCAATTCTGTAAAAAATGGCACAAAAAAGACACAGCCAGATGGCCATGTCCGTTTTATCTGCTATGTTTATGATTATCTGCTTTCCAGTTCCGCACGTTTCTTATCGATAAGCTCCTGAAGTTTTTCCAGCTCTTCCACTGTAATCCCATCAGATTCCAGAAGCGCATTCATCATTTCCACCGGATTAATCTTTCTGCTTTTGGCATTTCCCTTTAAATAATCCTCTCTTGAAAGAAGAGGGGTATAATTTCTTGCATACACCTTGCCGTTCATTGAAGTTCCCGCAACCTGGATCAGGTTCTCTTTCAAAAGAAGCTCCAGGCATCTTCTTACTGTCGGCATTTTCAGTTCCGGTGCAATGTCATTGATCTCAAAAGCAGACAATGGTCTTCCCTCTTCCCAAAGCACATTCATAATATCATAACGTTTACCTTTTAAGATGTCCATCTTAAGATCTCCTTCCATTTTTAACCAGATATCACTATAATACAGAAATATCGAATTAATTACAATTACAGAGACCTTACACTGATTTACAGTCCTTTTACAAATTTGTTACCAAGTTTATCCGGACAATAATACATCTTTCTACACATCACGAATCATTTCGTCATAAAACAAGCTGTTTTTTCTCAAGACGGGCATATACCCACTCTCTGAAAAGTGTATAGATGACAGATACTGTCGGAATGAAGATCAGCATTCCCGCAATTCCCATCAGACTGCCGCCAAGTGTTACAGCTACCAGTACCCAGATGGATGGAAGCCCGACAGAACCACCTACCACATGAGGATAGATCAGGTTTCCTTCTATCTGCTGCAGGATAAGGAAAAGTCCCAGAAACAGAACTGCTTTTACAGGACTTATCATAAGGATCAGAAAAAATGCTACCCAACATCCGATAATTCCGCCAAACAGCGGGATCAATGCTGTAAATGAAATCAGGACACCCACCAGCATTGCATATGGAAAATGCAGGATTGTCATGGATACAAAGAACATACTTCCAAGAATCACAGCTTCGATACACTGTCCGGTAATAAAGCTGGAAAAAATCCTGTTTGCCAGATTCCATACATGTGCCAGGTATCTGACCGGTTTTTCCGGGAACATTGCGTACATTGCTTTTTTTATCTGCTGCAGGAGCTTTTCTTTCTGCAAAAGGACGTAGCAGGCGAATACAAAGCCAATGGATACATTCATTGCAGTAGTCAGAAGTCCCATGGTGATGGACACTGTGGAAGAAACAATGTTATTGACTCCGTTCTTCAGTACGCCGAGTACAGAATCGATTATTTTTCCCGGCTCAATGTCAAGAGACTGCGCCCATTTCACAACTTCCGGATTGTTTCCGAATACATTGTCGATCCATTTCTGGAAAACCGGAATATTTTCTTCTATCTTTTTCGCTATGTTTACGAATGTTGCCCCCAGTTCCGGTACTACTACCAGCATAACGATCACGATTATACAGATCACAAAGCAGATAGAAAGCACCAGGCTGACCGGCCTTGCCAGTTTTTGTGCTGTTTTTTTCTCTTGTTTCAAGGCTTTTCCGAACAGATGATGTTCTATGAATTTCATTGGAATATTGAGGATAAAAGCGATTCCAAAGCCAATGATGAACGGAAAGAGAAAGCCAAGCAGGACTCTGGCAGTGCTGATGACTATGTGCAGGTTCTGGACACCCAGATATAAGAGAATTGCAAATGCGATGAGCCATCGGATTTTTTTTATGTTTTCTTTGTCTAGCTGCATGTTTGTTTTTCCTTTCTTTTTGATATTGGAGAATATTATATCATATTTTCCCAAAAAACGGACGCTTAGAAAAATATTTTATCTGCTATGCGGTTTCGGCATCTAAGAGATTCTAAGTCATCTGAAATCTGCTAAAAGCATGAGAAGAAAAGTCTGTGATTGCTCGCTGGTGCTCAGGCAATGGACTTTTCTTCTCATAACGCAGATTTAAGAGGACTAAGAATCTCTAAGATGCCTGCAAATGCATAGCAGATAAAATATTTTTCTAAGCTGGTAATTGGAAGGTGGAAAATATCGCATCAATTCGCATGTTAAAAGCCTACATGAATAAGAAAAACTTTAAATATGAAAGAGATTGTATAAGTTCACATGGGATATCATATACTTTATATAAATTCTGCCTGTAAAATGCTTTATAGACTATGAATTATCAAATAGCAATACAAAAAAGAATAATAAATTAAATTGCAGAAAGGAATTGACAGTTAACTGCAAATATTTTATAATCATTTTATAAACAATATAAGTAAACTTATATATGTCCATAATCGGTTGGACGTTTCTACCAACTACCGTAATAGTTGTCTATAAGTTCTCTCCCCAGGGAGAAAGAATGAGGTAAAGGCAGCATCGGTAGATTTTTTTGCCTTTCCTTAACCACAAAAAGGAGGTATGGTTATGAACGAACGGACTTTTGTTTTAAAGGGAACAATTTGCTACAGTAATTCTCTGACAGAACTTTCCATCACTGAAAATGGATATTTAGTATGTGAAGATGGGCGATGTGCAGGGGTGTTTGATGAGCTTCCTGAGAAATTTGCAGGAATCTCATGTACAGATTTTGGCGATGAGCTGATCATTCCGGGACTGACTGATCTGCATCTTCATGCTCCGCAGTATACGTTTCGTGCCTCGGGTATGGATCTTGAACTGCTGGACTGGCTGAATACTTATACTTTTCCGCAGGAAGCACGTTATGAAGATACAGAGTTTGCAAAAGAGGCTTATTCTATTTTCACTGAGGATATGAAGAAGAGCCCGAATACAAGAGCATGTATTTTCGGAACTCTGCATGTCCCTGCTACCGAGATCCTGATGGAACAGCTGGATAAAACCGGAATAAAGGCTATGGTCGGCAAGGTAAATATGGACCGTAATGGTTCTCCGCAGTTGCAGGAAGAGAGTGCTCAGGCTTCTGCTGATGCTACGGTTCAGTGGATTAAGGATACGCTTGATAAATTTGAAAATGTAAAGCCAATCCTTACTCCGAGATTTACTCCGTCCTGTTCTGATGCACTGATGGAGAAGCTTTCGGAGATTCAGAAAAAGTATCACCTGCCGATGCAGTCTCACCTTTCTGAGAATTTCGGTGAAATTGCCTGGGTGAAGGAGCTTTGCCCGAATACACATTTTTATGGAGAAGCATATAGCCAGTTCGGTCTTTTCGGCGGTGACTGTCCGACGATCATGGCTCATTGTGTTCATTCTTCGGATGAAGAAATTGCCCTTATGAAAAAGCAGGGCGTTTATATTGCTCATTGTCCGCAGTCTAACACAAATCTCTCCTCAGGTATCTCTCCTGCGAGACGTTATCTGGACGAAGGCTTACACATCGGACTGGGCTCTGACATTGCAGGTGGAACTTCCGTTTCTATTCTGCGTGCCATGGCTGATGCTATTCAGGTTTCCAAGCTGTACTGGCGGCTGGTTGATTCTTCTATGAAGCCGCTTACTGTTGAAGAGGCCTTTTATATGGGAACAGAGGGAGGCGGTTCCTTCTTTGGAAAGGTTGGAAGCTTTAAGGAGGGGTATGAATTTGATGCGGTTGTGCTTAATGACAGCACTATTCCAACTCCACTGAAGCTCTCTCCGAAGGACAGACTCGAAAGACTGATCTACCTTTCCGATGACCGCAATATTACCGCTAAATATGTAGCCGGAAGAAAGATTCTGTAACTGCAGGAAATACAGATTCTGATGGTGTTTTTCCGGCATATCGTTAACAAAACGATATGCCGGGACGATTGATTCCAGGAGTTTCACCCTGTTTTTTCGGGATGATTATCTGAGGCACCACAAAACAGCCGGCAATTTTTAAAATCAAAAGGGGGAAAGATTATGAATCTTGACAAATTATTCCATCTCAAAGAGAACCACACAGATGTAAAGACCGAAGTTATGGCAGGTATTACCACATTCATGACAATGGCCTACATTCTGGCTGTTAACCCAAATATTCTGGAAGCGTCCGGCATGGACAGAGGAGCTGTTTTTACAGCGACCGCACTGTCATCCTTTATTGCCACCTGCCTGATGGCACTGCTTTCTAACTACCCGTTCGTTCTTGCACCGGGCATGGGCTTAAATGCCTACTTTGCATACACAGTTGTTCTTGGCATGGGATACAACTGGCAGCAGGCACTGGCAGCTGTATTTGTAGAAGGTATTATTTTTATTCTTTTATCACTCACTAATGTGCGTGAAGCGATTTTTAACGCTATTCCAATGAACCTGAAACATGCAGTATCCGTCGGTATCGGTCTTTTCATTGCTTTTATCGGACTGCAGAATGCTAAGATCGTAGTTAACAACGACTCCACTCTGGTAAGTGTATTTTCCTTTAAATCCTCCGTTTCCGGCGGAACCTTCAATACAGAAGGAATTACAGTTCTTCTGGCGCTGATTGGACTTCTCATCACCGCCATCCTTCTTGTTAAGGGTGTAAAAGGAAACATTCTCTGGGGTATCCTGATCACATGGGGACTTGGCATTATCTGTCAGTTGACAGGACTTTACAAACCTGATCCTGCAGCCGGCTGGTTCAGCCTCCTGCCTGATTTTTCAAACGGAATCTCCATTCCAAGCATGGCTCCCACATTTATGAAAATGGACTTCTCCATTGTCTTCACACTTGATTTCGTAGTCATTATGTTTGCATTCCTGTTTGTAGATATGTTCGATACACTTGGAACACTGATCGGTGTTGCTTCCAAAGCTGATATGCTTGACAAAGAAGGCAAACTTCCAAACATCAAAGGTGCTCTTCTTTCTGACGCAGTAGGAACTACAGTAGGTGCTATGTGTGGTACTTCCACAGTTACTACTTTCGTAGAGAGTGCTTCCGGTGTTGCTGAAGGCGGACGTACAGGACTTACTTCCCTGATAGCAGCCATCCTCTTCGGATTATCACTGCTGTTATCCCCGATTTTCCTGGCAATCCCGTCCTTTGCCACAGCACCGGCTCTGATCATCGTTGGATTCCTGATGCTCACATCAGTAACCAAGATTGATTTCAACGACCTGACGGAAGCCATCCCAGCATTTATCGCGATCATCGCAATGCCATTCCTGTACAGCATTTCTGAAGGTATCTCCATGGGTGTTATCTCCTATGTGATCATCAACGTTGTTACAGGTAAAGCTAAGGAAAAGAAAATCAGCGTACTGATGTATGTACTGGCTGTATTGTTTATTTTGAAATATATCTTTATCTGATATAAATATCAGATACACATTTACAAAAAGAAGTCTCCTGCAGAGGCTTCTTTTTATTTCTACAATCTTCTTTCTCTTTTTACATTTATGATGTATAATTATGAAAGTGTTTCTTCATTTTCAGATCAATAAGGCACTGGCACTCTTAAAATATATTTGAAACATTTTATAACTATGAGGGCACTGAACAGTTACAAAATTTCAGTGCTTCTGTCCACACTGAATGAATAAATATTTTGTTTTATCCACATTTTATACATTCTATTTACACATTAATATAAGGAAGGATTACACACATCATGCAAAAACAACAGATTCCATTAAAAAATTCCCTGCTCCTGCTTCTCGCAGCAATCATCTGGGGTATCGCTTTTGTGGCTCAAAGCGTAGGAATGAAATACGTAGGAGGCTTTACTTTTAATGCCGTCCGTTCCCTTATCGGAGCAGTCGTTCTGATTCCACTGATTTTTATTCTGAAAAAGAGAAACTCTCCTTCAGATTCTGCTTCCAAAGCATCTGGCAGATCTGACACCTCAAGTAATACTGTATCCAATATGCAGGAGAAAAAAACTCTGATTATCGGCGGTATCGCCTGCGGTATCTGCCTCTGTCTGGCAAGCAATTTCCAACAGTTTGGCATCAAGTATACAACCGTCGGAAAAGCCGGCTTTATCACTGCCTGTTATATTGTGATCGTCCCTGTCATCGGACTGTTCCTTGGCAAAAAATGCACGAAATTTATCTGGGCTGCCGTTGCAATGGCTCTGATCGGACTTTATCTCCTGTGCATCACAGATGGATTTTCCATTGGAAAGGGAGATCTGCTCGTACTGGTATGCGCTTTTCTTTTTTCGTTGCACATACTGGTCATCGACTACTTTTCTCCGAAAGTAGACGGAGTAAAGCTCTCCTGTATTCAGTTCCTGACATGTGGAGTTCTTTCCGGCATTCCCGCTCTGCTCCTTGAGCATCCGGAACTCTCATCCATCCTGGCAGCATGGCAGCCAATCCTCTACGCAGGTGTTATGTCATGCGGAGTAGCTTACACCTTGCAGATTATCGGTCAGAAAAACATGAACCCAACTGTAGCATCCCTGATACTCAGCCTGGAATCCTGCATCTCTGTCCTAGCCGGATGGATCATCCTCAGACAGCAACTAAGTACTAAAGAAATCCTTGGATGTGTCATCATGTTTGCTGCTATCATCCTTGCACAGCTTCCACAGAAGCAGACAGAATAATATGTAGAGTAGGTCAGAGGGTCTATTCCCTCTTTCCTCTCATCAAACTGCATGTGAATTTCTCCTTCATACGACTATACGGCTTTCCAGCATTCTTCTTTCTACAGCATTGTACCACACCACCATTCGTTGTAAGCCTTTTTTCGTAATCCTTATTCTGCTCCATGGATATTTCAAATTATCTTATCAAAATAGTCTGTTTTTATTTATTACCATCAGAAAAATCTCCACTTCCATCACCAAAATTATCTTTTTTAGAAGATGTAAAGGAACTTCCATCAGAAAAGCCGCCTCCATCAGTAAATTCTCCTCCTGTAGGCAATTTCCCTCCAATTTTAATAAACAATGGTTCTGTTATTTTTGTACCAATGTTATAAATATATGTACCGTTTTTAGAGACTTCTGACGTTACAATCCCAATTACACTATGATTAGATTTATATAATGGTGAACCGCTTTGTCCTCCTGTTATATCAATCTGAAATAACAATTCTCCTTTATTATCGTCTAAATTAATATACCCACTTGATGTATACATAAGTTTTGCATATTGCCCTGGATATCCACGAGTTGTCACATGCGTACATTTTAAATTTTTTGTTGTATAAGTTACACCAAAATAGCCTGGAAATTTTTCAAATGATCCTCCTATATCTATTACTCCCCAATCAGAAGTTGTCGACAACGAAAATCCTCCTATATACATTTTTTTTGCCCACGTTGAGCCAAACGGATATTTGCTTCCATTCTCTCCTGCACTTAATGTTACAGAGTTTGCAAATCCACCATTTTCAGCATTGTAAAGACAATGACCTGCCGTAATAGCTTGAGTTTTATTAACCATAAATGCGGTTCCTCTGCTATATTTTCCATTTTTCCAATATATATCTAAATGTACCACAGCTGAACTAGGAAATTTAGTTGTATCATGTATTCTTCTTCTATCATCATCACCTATAACTCCATATGGCACAATCTCTGATGTTTTTTCTATTAGAATATTTGCAGGAATACACGGTAATGTCTCATAATATATATTCTCATTTGAAGAAAAAGCAGCTATCGAACAATTGTCTTTTTGATATTCAAGGCATCCTGTTTCTCCAGTTACTAAATCTTTATAAACAACTGTATTTTCATCTACAATTGTATACTCATTGGCTAATACTGTTTTTTCATTGCATGTAACACTTCCCCAAAACACTATAAAAATATATAATACTTTTAATAAAAACCATTTTTTAGTCATAATTTCAATTATTCCCCTTTCGCTAATATTACATATCCATACTGTACAATAAATGATTTCGGACTTATCAATTTGGAACTTTCTTCAGAATAAAAAACAATTAATTTATCATTTATACTTACTTTATTATTCTGATTTAAATTAACAGAGTAATCACATTTTCTCTGCTCATTAAATATCACAGCAAAATTATTGTTCTTCCCTTCTAATTTAGTTACAATACCGACCATAGCTTGAATATTATCAATCTTTTTCAATCTCTGCTTTTTGCTATCATCAATAGAATAGATATTAATTTGTTTTCCGTCTTGCAAAACTAAATATGATTCTTTGTAATAATTTTTAATGGATATTTTTTTATATAACAATATCATGTTACTAATTATACTTATTATAAGTAAGACAATGTATATATTTTTTTTTCGTGTTATTCATAGATTTCTCCCTCTGCTAAGCCACTATTCCATAAATATATTTTATTTGTTTTTTCATTTCATTTCGTCACA
>ENA-OQCN01001421-OQCN01001421.1-human-gut-metagenome-genome-assembly--contig:-NODE-1421-length-11904-cov-2.019530_pt1 | contig 11904 bp, 13 predicted proteins | sample MGYA00242497_ERZ504576 | MGnify/ENA primary metagenome ERZ504576 (study PRJEB26092, sample SAMD00036296) | human gut metagenome | host: Homo sapiens | study: EMG produced TPA metagenomics assembly of...
GTAGTGTACATCGATCGATGCTCAGACGTACGTAGCTGTACATCGATGATGCTCAGACGTACGTAGCTGTACATCGATCGATGCTCAGACGTACGTAGCTGTACATCGATCGATGCTCAGACGTACGAAAGGAGGTTTTTTACCAAGAAAACAAGAAAGAAAACTACTCGCAAAGAAACCCGTAAACGCCTGAAAGAGTTGAAACTTGCAGTTACTCTCTCCAAAGTCATTAGCCACTTTTTTCCAGGATTGTTACCTGCATTAGCCAGAGTAAACGATCCAAGAAATGCGAGCTATATTACGTATTCAGGAAAAGTAGCATTACGTGCCAGACACCTGGTACTCGACCCCGGTACTACCAGCCCCCTGGTACTAAACTGTAAACGCAAAATGAACAAAATATGACTAAAAAGTCGAATGCTGTCGAACTTGTGTCTGTATTAGGCAAAATAAAGCCGTGTGAATTCACACACGGTAGCTGCTCAAAACTTCACACACCTCTCCGTGGTGAGCAGTAGGCAACGGTCTTATGACTGGCTGAGATGTGAAAGTGGTTAATATTTAAAGGATGCTTTGACCTGCTAAGGAAATGAGCAGTCGATTGTAATAGGTGGAAAGCATATATGAGATTAAAGAACAGATTAAATGAAACGTTATGTTTTTTATCATTTGCGTTTTATCCCAAAACAACATTAATTACATGTGTGATATTTTCGGTAATCGTTGTTACAATACTCGGTGTAGCGATGACAATAACGCCGGAAGGAACAGGATTTTACAATATTGTATTTGCTTTGACTACTGGTGCGGTTGCGTCCTTTTTTGTATCGTTCGTTGTTGAACTGAGCAATAATTATAGACATAACAAACTGGCATGGTATGAGTTAAAAGAGTATTATTCGACTGTTATGGACTATGAAAGCCATAAACAAGTCATGATGAAATTGACTCCGCACCAGCGTGCCGAGAAAAAGGCACATGAAGAATTTGTTGCTGCAGGTGGCATAGAAGAAATCGATGAATATGACCAACCGAAGGATATTATTCAGATAACATGGGAACGGCTGCCAAACATGATGCCTGTATTTAAGCAGACGTTCAATGATAAAAAACAATTTCTGAGCGATATAGAAATCGATGAACTGGAAAGTATCATTTCAGAATATAAACAGATTCAGTCCTTTGTTCACAAACGAATTTTGATGTCTCCAATGTACTATGATGCGCTTAACCATCCAGATGAGAATTATTTGGCATCAATATATCCGAATGATATTCTAAAGAATATGCCGGCATGGATAAGAAAATATCTGTCTAGCACGGAAAGCCAAAAAGCCTGTGAGCGATATGTGGAGGCACTTCTTTCGGATTTTACACTGCTTTCACAGTATATGGAAAATTACGAAATATCGCAAAAGGGAATTGATGCTTACAAAGATGAACTGGACAAGGTAGAAGCAGAGGTAGAACCAGAAGATATAGATTATGAAGATGTTGATTTTTCTGAGCCGGAGGACGAAGAACGTTCAGAAGACAAAATGAAATCATAGACCAACAAATAGAACGGGAAGAAAGACCATTTACAAGCTGGGTGATAAGTGAGTCTTGTCAAAAAATAGGTAAAAGCATAGACGTTCTTGAACAAAGCATTATGAAAAAACCTTATTATGGAATGATGATAAAATATTTTAGCGATTCTGCAAACGAACCAATTGACGATATTATGTCGATTAGTACATATGAGTACGAAAAAAGACGGTTGGATAAGAAACTGAAGAAACAGATGGAATTGAATGAAAAATAAGAATGTCGTCTAAACATAGACCCTTGGAATAACAATTTAGACCGAAGAAAAAAGTGCCAGACCGTGCGTCCAGCAAAGGGCGTGCAATCCGACAGGTGGAAATCCTGTCAAATAAGCTGCTAACCACAGCATTTGAAGCGAGTCTTGGGTGTGTTATAGTAAGGTAACGTATTAAGCGTAGCCAGCAAGGTTGCAGGGACAGCTACCGAGCGCCGAAATACTGAGTCGCCCAAGGGGTCAGGAATCTGGTTCTACATTGGCAGGAGTTCATGAAGATCCGGATGAGGGAAAGCTGTATGTCTGATTCTGTGAGGGGCGTGCCTTGAAAGAGGTGCGTCTACTCAACTCCGGTAATAGACCTATTTAACGAAAGATTAAGCTCGAGAGGGCATTATCAATTGACTGAGCAAGATTCAATTCTAAAGCATATAGGGTTAGGAATCTGGTACTAGTAGTTGGAGGGGAAGATGAATATAGTTGAAGAATTAAGGAATTATTGTGATTTAGACAATCCAGTTGGCGCCCTAATGCTATCTGGAGAGTGGGGATGTGGTAAAACATATCTTATTAAAAAGAATTTATCCCGTCAGTGAAAGATACATATGTTTTTTATGTGTTAGTTTATTTGGTATAGACTCTCTGGATAAATTAAGAGTTGAGGTAAAGAAAAATGGTTGGAGAAAGCAAGTGAATTGATAAGTTGAATGGAAAAGCAGTTTCAAAAATTAAAGATTCTTATAAAAAAGCATTTGATACAGTCAAAGATATTTTGCCCCAAAATTTGCAAAAAAGGAGAGGTAGTTTCTTCTATTATGGACTTGGTTAATTTTGTGCCTATAAGTAATAGAATGTTTGGAAAAAAAGTTATACTTGTTTTTGATGACCTAGAGAGAACTAATATTTCCTGCACAGATCTTCTGGGATGTATTAATGATTACTGTGAAAATCAGAACTTTAATACAATTATTGTTGCAAATGAAGAAAAAATAAAAAATAGATCAGATAATGAATTATCATATTGTGAAATTAAAGAAAAAATAGTACAAAGAGTTATTCCGTTTGTACCTGATTATAAAAAGGTTGTTTCTAATTCTATCGAATCAATGTCCTGTGGTATAGAATATAAAGGGCTTCTCAAAAAAAATAAGGAATTATTAGTTAAAATTTTGATGGGAGATTTTAATGATAAAACAATCATTGAACAGTATAAGGCTGAAAATTACAAGTCTGAGGGCAACAAGAAAAGAGAAGAATATCAAAAAGAAGAGGACGAACTGCGAAAACTGTTACAACAGAGACCGCATAATATACGAAGTTTTAAATGCGCTATTCAAGATTTTGAACGTGCGTATAATAAGTTGATCAAAGAGAATATTCAAGACTGTAGTAACTGGCTTCTTTCTTTCACATGTCTTATGATAGCGAATAAGCTGGATTAGTTCGGGAAATTTCGAGATACGGGAATTTGTTTTTGTATAGTAATGTAGAAAAACTTTATCCAAAAGTATTTGACGCCAATTTTATTGTAAATGGATTCTCAATTGGATTATTCATGGAGAGTGGAATGATGAAGTTATCTCGAAAGAGATACAGGTATTTTTGGAAAAAGAGAAAGCGGGGACTCCACTTGAAATTCTTAAAACACATGAGCTACCTGGAATCAATGAAGAAGTAATTGAAGCAGGTTTTAAAGATTTATTAGTAGAAGTATATGCAGGAATATTGTCGTTAGATGAGTATATTCTTTTTATTGAGAATTGTTGCTATTCTAGAGTATATGATCTTGATTTGCCTACAATCGATTGGGAAAAGGTGAGAGAGGGAATTAGAGAACGAATAAAATATTTAACTAAAATCTGATGAAAAAGATAATGCTTACAGAAAAGATTGGAGATGAAAATAAAAAAGCATTTCACGGAAAATGAATGGTCATCGTACCAGATTATAAAAGAATTTAGAGATAATGATATATGGATTTATGAAAAAAATCAAAAGCTTTATATTGAATTGATTAGTTCAGATTTGCAGGTGGCTTTTAGAGATCTGAGTAATAAAAATTACAATACGTTTTCTCTTGAGATGGAATCTGCAACAATTAATGCATTTAAGAATGCTGATAATGAGAAAAAAAATATTTTTCCTGGGTGGTTTACTGGAATTTGGAGACAGTATAGTGATTCAACAGAGATTGATAGGCAAGCTACAATGATATCATTCAAAAAGTTAAGAGAAGATTTGAATTCTGTAATGCAGGAATATAAAGGGAAAAAAAAGAATATTGCGGTTAAGTATACACAAAATTTTATTGAAGAACTGGATGCCATTATCTCAGTGTTCACCAACTAAACCACTCGTACCGGATACTCTTTACCTTTTTGCGGTCGCAAAACAGATCGCATTAAAGGATTGAACTGGGAGCGAGACGGATTTTTACTCCTGTACAAACGATTAGAGAAAGGGCGATTTCAATGGCCGAGAAACGAATCTGAGGTGCAATCACTTACTGAGCAACAGTTCCGGTGGCTAATGGAGGGTCTGACCATTACCCCTAAACATACTGTGCAAGAGATTACACCGCCACAGTATCCGGCATAGTTCTTGTGCAATACGTAGAAATTTTTGTAGTTCATTTCCGATCAGAAACTTAGCAAGTTTCCATTTCTTCTACCACAAAAAACGAGCGTGAAAAGCATACAAGGTTCCTTCTATAAAGCTGCATTTCATTTTTGCCATTTCAAAAGCCATGCATTCTTTAGATGGAATTCAGCCTTGTATCCTCTTAAAACCATAGGCATTATGACGAACTCAAAACGAAACGGGATTCGCAAAAATCGCCCATTTATGATATAATGAGTCCATGAAGAGGAGGTTTATTATGGCGAAGACTTATACAGAAGAACAACTGAATACGTTTGATAAAGCGACTGAATATTCTCGTGCGGCAGAGCCGCCAGTCCAGTATGGTGTGAGCCACCTGTCCAGACGGACTGAGCCACATTGTTTATAAATTATTCTCGTAGTGCTTTATCCAAACCATATACTTCGCGCATTGATTTGTCATGAGCAGCATCGATGCTAGTGATGTTAATGCGATAACTGTCATGAGCAATACGATCAATGATTGCATCAGCAAGGGGACTTGCTTCACCGCCAAGTTGATCGTACCATTCTTCAAAGCAATACTGAGAACAAAAGATTGTAGATGACTTCTTACGTCTCCGATGAAGAAGTTCGAAAATATCTTTCTGTTCTGTATCTGTTGGCTTCAGGAGCATCCATTCATCAAGAATGAGGAGCATGGGATTTGAATATTTAGCCATTACCTTGCGGTAGGTTCCTTCTGCACGTGCAATCTCTAAATCCATAAGTAAATCTGGTATACGGACATATTTGGTATTGTAATACCTCATACATGCTTCCATGCCAAAGGCACAAGCCATGTAAGTCTTACCACAACCGGTTGCACCCGTAATAAATAGATTACGATGTTCTGATATATATTCGCAGGTTGCAAGTCTATTGATAAGCTCCCTGTTTAGCTTACGACCAGAAGTGTAGTTGATATCCATGATGTTTGCTTCTGGCTGATCGAATCCAGCATTATGAATAAGGCGCTTTTGACGATTATTCTTGCGATTGCTATATTCGATATCGACTAACATTCCGAAGCGATCTTCAAATGGAACATCCTTAAACTTGGGATCATTCAGCTGGTTACGAAATGCATCCGCCATAGCTGTAAGGCGCATTTCAATTAATTTATCTATTGTACTCTGATTTGTCATGTGTATTTACCTCCGATAATAATCAGCACCTCTTGTGATGCCGTGTGCCTTATGTGTGGTCTTGGATTTTTGCGTTTCCGAATTTGCTTTTACAGATCCTGTTACAAGAATGTTTTTAATACTTTTGTAACTGGGTGAAGAAGTATAAGACAAAGCCTTTTCACAAGCGGCTTCAAGAAGTGAATCTGAATATTTCTCAGTCAGTTTCAAGAGTCCCATACAACTTCGATAAGCCTGTTGTTCCACACGTTTGGAGGTTAGTATTGCATTAATCACAGTGTACGTATTTATGCCGATTCCCTCAGCCCATTTGCGAAAACGGTCACCGTTCCACTCCAGATATTTCTGATGATCTTCCGGCATATGTTCGATAATGGTGCTATACTGTCCAGATCGTCCTTTCAAGCGACGATGGGAGGCAATACGGTTGTGGTTATAAAAAATTTCAATGGTAGTGTCGGTTACCTTTACATCAACTTTCTTTTTGATGTACTCATAAGATACGGAGTATAGCATTCCGTCCACAGATATGTGATAGTTGAACTGAACGGTGGCAGTCTTCCAGTCACTCAGTTCAAAGCGGTTAGTTGGTAATGGCAGCAGAACTGGTTTTCTTCTTCAAGAAATAAGCTTTGTCGACTACCTTCTTTCTTTTGAAAGAGCTTTTGATTGAATTGTTCAAGTTTACCTCGGATTGCACAGTTTAACTCTGCCAGAGAGAAGAACTGTTCATCTCGAATTGCAGCAGTTATCCAGGTGGATATATTTCCTACCGTTCCTTCTGCATTTGGCTTATCTTTGGGAGTTCTGACGCGAGCTGGAATGATAGCCGTGCCATAGTGTTCAGCCAGTTCTTGATAAGTTTCATTCAACTGCTGATCTTTCCAACCACCATTGTGAATAACTGCAGTTTTACAGTTATCCGGCACAAGGATACGAGCAACACCACCAAAGTACTCATACATATGAACATGAGCAATAATCCATGATTTCTGCTTCATATCCAGAAAGGCTTCTACATATGCATACTGGCTATACGTCATTACACCAACAAAGATGTATGCTTTTAAGATTTCACCGGTATCAGGATCAATGATAGTTGCCGGGTCACCAGCCCAGTCCACCTCAACCTGTTCGCCAGGTTTGCGGTTGATATGCATGGTAGCACGATGTTTTTGTTCATCCTGTTGGATGTGATAGCAGAACTGTGAATACATGAGTGGTTCGTCTCCGTTAGCACGGCAATCCTCCATATATTCTGTCCACAGGAGTTTCTTACTTACTCCACTGCGTAGCAGCTCTTTGCGGATGTAATCATAATCAGGCTCACGTTTCTGAGGACGATTATTTAATTGTGGATAAAACAATTTTTCAAGAACTTCATCAGTTTGATTGTCTTGTAAAGGCCAGCACAGTTTTAATTCCTGTGTCATTTTCAAGACTTTCGCAACCGTATTCCTTGAGCACGGAACACTTAATGCAATGCTTCGATTACTAAATCCCAAGTTTGCCAGACGCAAAATTTCGCGATATTTGGTCATGATGATGACCCCCTTTATAATAGGTTTACACAATGATTGTGTATAAATCTATTATAACGCAATATGGCTCAATGCTACCGGAATAGTGGCTCACTCAAGAACGGAATGGTGGCTCAAGCGCACCGGACAAGTGGCTCATTTGCCCCAAGATTATTCAGCGACATTGATTCAGCTTTTGCTGATGCAACAGTCACAGCTTCAGGAAATCGATAAAAAGCTACAGTTAACATTGGGGTCTTAACATTGGGGTCAGGCACCGTTAACAAAGTGTGAACAAAAGTTCGAATAATGTCGAAAGATGTCGAATTTGGTAAAATGAAAACGGTTGTAAAGTTTGTCACAATTTGATAGAGACATTGGGGTCAGGAACCTGGTACTACAGAAGAAGGGGAGGAAAAGATTTATATGAATCAAGAACAAAAAAAGACACTGAGAACGATTGATGAAACACTTTTAATACCGATTCTCGAAGATGGAAGAAAATTATACCATTATACTTCAGCCGTAGGAATTACAAGGAATTTGTGGTTGGGGAATTTTGGGTCACGGAAAGATCTTTTTTGAATGACAATAATGGAATTTCAGGTAGCAACGCAGATTTTTTGTGAAGTGATTGATAAACACATGACAAATATAGAAAAGAGCAGAAAAAATAAAGAAAAAAATCTGCGATGAAGTTGAGCGATTAAGCAGACCTGGAATGCTAGGAGAAGATATTGCCTATTCAGGTGATTATGTTATTCTCATTTAGTTAGATAACGATAGCATCCTTATGTGGAGCGAATATTCAGACTTTTATGGGTACTGTATGGAGTTTGATGGAAACGAATTAATAAAAATATTTCAAAATAGTGATGATTATAGATTCTTACATGGGCAGGTGGTATATGACCATAATGAACAGGTGAAAATCGTTGAGAAGACGTTAGAAATGGAAATTATAAATTATGAAACAGGTTTTGAATATTTGAATTCGTGGGATGATTTAAACAATTTAACAAATGAAGAAATAGAAGATTTATATATTTGGATTGCTATGATTATTAATGCATATAATGTGTTTTTCAAACTAGAGTGTTTTAAAGGGGAAAATGAGTATAGATTTGTTTTCATGAGCATTCATGATGGAGGAAGAATTAAAGAAAGCGAAAGAGAAATACAATACTTTAGAATAAAAAATGAAGTTCTAATTCCGTTTATTAAGAAAAAGATTCCGAACTTAAATTCGCTTAAATCTGTTATGATAGGTCCTAAAAACAAAAGTGACATAGCTGAAAAAGGAGTGCGTTACTTTTTTCGAAACATGAAATTAGATGTTAAATGTTTATAAGTCAAAAATGCCAATAAGGTACTAATTACCATTGGTGCCAGACCCCAATGGTGTTAAGTTAAGAAAAAGGCACTAAAATTGTATATTTTTCCAGTGATACTTGCCCTTTATAAATACCTCAGTTTAAAATATAAATGAATTTATATACTGAGGTTACTATGGGCTTTACAACAGATACAATCAAACAAACTTTGCTGGGCTTTATTTCCAGTCAAGCTGCGGTATCAGAAAAATATACAACTATCCAGAATGCGTTTACTCGAACTCGAAAGATTACTTTTTCAGATGCTATGCTTGCAACGATTTCATTGCAAAAAGATCATTCTAAAAATGAACTCTAAGGATTACGTGCCTGTCCCCGGCAAAAAAGTATAAACTTTATAAAAGTTCTATAAACAAAAGTATACATTTTGTGCAGAGAAGTCAGAGCAGCAGCACGAGAGGGTAGCGTGTTACTGCTCAGCGCAACTTATCAAGAGAGTGAAAAAATAAGATGACAACGGTTGTAATTAGTGCTATACTTAATCCAGTGTCAAGGGTAAGTACACCTCATTAAATATGTCCAAAATGTTAACATGCACGAAAAACGGCTGTTGTCAGAATATTCTGATAAATACCTGCAAAAACAGGCTCTGGAAACCGCATAAAACCTAGGTTTTTGAAGGGGTACCGTAGAAATGAGGTATAAGCCCGAGAGGGCATTGAAACAAATCCTCAAGACACATAACGTGGGTCTTGTTACCTGTAGAAATGAGGTATAAGCCCGAGAGGCATTGAAACAATTTATTGCCTAACCCAATAGTCAGCCAATCGTGTAACAACTCAAGCCCGTGAGGGCATTGAAACGCTCAAATCTTTACTCACAGTTTTGACAAAAGTCGTAACAACTCAGGTACATCCAGTGCCTGTCCCAGGCAAAAAAATATAATATCCAAAGAAAGGTGAAGTTATCATGTCAGTGTCTAAAGATTAATTTGAATTAACACGAAAACAAAGCTTGCTTCTAATAAAAAAGGGATGAAAATAAACAAAGCCTGATAATTGAAAATAAAATTTTTGTCTTAGCTGATGTCGGTAAATTCAGGTTAAAATGGTGAGTAAGAACCATTAGAACCATGAAATGAGCCATGTCTGGTAGTAAATGACAAATAAATACCGATAGTCCTCGGTTAATCAGTTGTCAGTCAACAAGACTGGCAGTATAATGATAGATAGTGTACATGTCAAAAAGTCAGACAGAAAAGCCAACAGATTTAACTGTGGTCGTATGTCAAGCATATTAATGTACAAATCAGACGGAGGTGAAACCATGCTTTTATTAAACAAACTTTGCTGAGACTGGCAAGGGGGCTGTGGCAATGGATTCTTGCGATTGCCGCAGTCAGTTTTTTGACGCTTGTTGGAACAACAGCGCTAGCGGAAATTGTTTCGCAGTTTCTGGGCAGTTTGTTCGAGCCACAGGTGGTATTAAGTACAGTAAAAAGTGCGGTCGGTGCGGCATTTCTCGCATCGGTATTTACGTTTCTTGCGCAGCTTGTCAAGGGACTTATCGAATACAAGACGGCGGCAAAGGCGCGAAGCACCATGCGAAAAACAATCTTTTCAAAGGTGATGGAACTCGATGCGGGCGGCATTGAAAAGATCGGGCCGACATCAGCGATTACCGCGGCGGTCGATGCGGTGGAGCAGATGCAGGCGTATTTTAGCAGCTATCTGCCGAGCCTGATTTTTAGTGTGATCGCGCCGATTTACCTGTTTTTCCATCTGAAGAATATTTCCCTTATCGTGGCCGTGCTTCTTCTTTTTGTATCGCTGATCCTTTTTCCACTTCACAATGTATTTCGTGGAATTGAGGCGCTCAGAAAGACGTATTGGCGTTCATTAGATGATATGACCGGTTATTACATGGATGGTCTTCGCGGATTGACGACACTGAAACTGTTTGATCGTGACCGTGAGCATTCCCGTGTGCTCGGTGAGAAGGCAGATGTGTTAAACAAAAATATCAATGCCTTCATGAAAATCAATTTCACATCCTTCCTTGTGACCGAGCTTTTGATCTATGCGGCCATCACGGTTTCACTTGTGATTTGCATTACCGGAATGCGAAATGGTGATATTACAATCGCGCAAGCACTTACCGTTTTGATGCTTTCCTATAGCTATTTTTCTGCGATTCGTCAGTTAATGAGTGCTTCTCACAGCGCACTGACGGCGATCTCTGCGGCAGGAAAGGTGGAGGAGATTTTGCAGACCGATACGTCTCGTCCGTACAATCCAGAGCTTCCGGCCGATCCAGAGCATTTTGACGGAATTCGCATGGAGCATGTGTCTTATGGCTATGAGGGCCGCAGCAGAGCGCTACAGGATGTGTCACTGACGATTCCAAGAGGTTCGTCGGTTGCACTCGTTGGTTTGTCCGGCTGTGGAAAATCAACGGCGGCATCGCTTTTGATGCGTTTTTGCGATCCAGATCAGGGTACGATTTTTATCGAAGGAAAGGAGTATCGAAGCGTCACACCGCAGCAGCTTCGCACAAACATTGCCATGTTCCGCAGCAGGTCAATCTGTTTTCGGGAACCATTCGTGAGAATCTATTGCTCGCCGATCCAAACGCAAACGATGAAAAATTAAAAGAAGCGTTATCGGAGGCTGGACTTGGCAGCTTTTTAAAGACGCTTCCAAAAGGACTCGACTCGGATGTGGGAAATGCAGGAGCAGCGCTTTCCGGTGGACAGCGCCAAAAGATGGGAATTGCTAGAGCACTGCTTTCAGAGGCACAGTATATGATCTTTGACGAGGCTACTTCAAGTGTCGATCCGCAGAGTGAGCGTGAGATCTGGGAGACGATTGGCCGTTTGTCAAAGACGAGAACGCTCATCATCATCTCGCACAGAATGTCCACGATTCAGAATGCAAATTGTATTTATGTAACTGGAAAAAGGATGTGGTGGCTCAAGCGTGGGAAGTCATGCAGAGACTGATGGCAGCAGGGCGCTTGTACCGTGAGCTTGGTAACGCGCCAGCAGGCAATGGAGGTGGCAGAATGAAACGAAAATTTAGCTATTCAATTGGAGAGATGAACCGCCGCCTGCTTGCAATCGGAAAATCCATCCGTGGTTATCTGGTGATTTCGACGCTTTCAAGTATCATTGGTGCACTAGCGCATATGGGTCTAATGGGCTTTGGTGCATTGTGGCTTCTTGCCGCTGCAGGCTTTTGCGGCAACTTTGCCTGTATGGAATACTGACCGTTGGCTGTGCGATTTTGATTGCAGTGAGTCGTTATTTGGAGGGCGTATTTTCTCATATGGGCGCATATGGCATTCTTGCAAGATGCGAGTGCAGCTATTTGACTCGATTGACCGCGTGGCCCCGGCATGGCTGATTGGAAGGGAGACGGGCGATCTGATGAACATTGCCGTGTCGGATATCGAGACGCTAG
>ENA-OQCN01001422-OQCN01001422.1-human-gut-metagenome-genome-assembly--contig:-NODE-1422-length-11903-cov-2.374066_pt1 | contig 11903 bp, 9 predicted proteins | sample MGYA00242497_ERZ504576 | MGnify/ENA primary metagenome ERZ504576 (study PRJEB26092, sample SAMD00036296) | human gut metagenome | host: Homo sapiens | study: EMG produced TPA metagenomics assembly of...
CTTTCATGGGGAAGTATTTTTGCTGGCGGCATTTAAATATTCGGAGGGCGACATGCCGACGGTATTTTTAAATGCGCGGGAAAAGGAGCGGTAATCCTGGTAACCGATCTGGTAAGCGATTTCCGTGATCGAACAGTTTTGTGCACAGATCAGGGATTTTGCGTACTCCATTTTCTCGGACAGGATATAGTCACGGAAGTTCACACCAGAGTGATTCTTAAAATATATGGTAAAGTACGCTTCACTCAGCCCGACAAGTGCTGCGACATCCTTCGCCTTGATATTGCAGTCAAGATGTGACCGGATATACTCCTTTGCCTGACGGATGATCTGGTCATGGCCGTTATGGCTTGCGGTCAGCAGCTCGGAATAATTCAGAAAGAAATCAATGAGCCAGTCCTTAAGTTCAGATACAGATGGGAGGATATTTAAGTCATCAAAGGTAAATTCCGGAAAAGAGACTGGATGACTGGATTTGATGGCGATATCTTTCTGGACGTTGGAAATCAGAAATAAAAACATCCCGAATATGTAGTTTGGTGGTGGCATGCGCACAAAAAACAGCGAATCAAAAAATGCCGAGCAGTAATCTTTGATCCGCGTGGTATCACCGTTTAAAATGGCATCAGCAAGTGGTGCGGAATCGATACTGCGGGGCGATTCCTGGGGCAGCTGGTGGCAGATGATGCCGGAATCAAAGATTTTTGTGTCTGTTCCGTAAATGCGGTAGGACAGTGCGGAGAGGGCTGCCTGATAAGAGGCAGAGCACTGGCACAGTTCCGGTACAATCGTTCCGACCGCAGCTAAAAAAGAAAGTCCGTTTTTTTTCCGCAGGCCGGTGAGACAGGCTTTGATCCTTGCAAGCAGAAGATCTTCGTTTCCGGCAGAAAGATTGATGATACATACGATCTGCTGTTCCTGATAGAGAAACGCCTCATAAAAAAATGTTTTTAAGACCGGATGGATGGTATGTGTGATGATAGATGCAAAGTCGGTCTCAAAATCGGAGTCAGAGTTTTCCGGTGTCAGTATGACAGCCACGGAGGAATCGGGACCAAGGTTTATATGCAGAAAATTTAAGCGTGCATTTGTCACGTCGGCAGAGGAAATCTCACCCTGCAGAAGCTGTGCAAGAAAATAGGAACGCGAAGATTCCATCAGGCTGCTCAGTTCGTCCGTGCTGATTGTATCGGATGCAGATTTTGCGCGTGTGGCAAGGACATCCTGGTATTCGGCGGAAAGTGCCTGCCTGAATTCCGGGATATTTAAAGGTTTTAAAAAATATCCGTGGACATTGTAGCGGATCGCTTCCTGTGCATAGGAAAAGTCATTATAACCGCTCAGGATCAGAAAGTGAGTGGTAAGTCCGGCATCTCTTGCCCTGCGGATCACTTCCAGTCCGTCCATGCCCGGCATGCGGATATCCATGATCGCAATGTCAGGGCTGGAAGAGAGAAGGAGTGCAAAGGCATCCATGCCGTTCCCGGCAGTTCCAATCAGTTTCAGGGGCAGGTCAGAATCCGAAACAATTTCTTTTAAGCCTCTCAATATGAAGGATTCATCATCTGCGATCATCAGTGTGACATCCATATGTTCGTTCATTGTGTAATCCCCCTTTCATCAATCATATATTGCGCTGCAATTGTAATGATATACAAAAATAAAAAAGTTTTATTAAAATACTTGTATATATTAACATGGAGATATGGAAAGCAAAAGGGGCAGTTTGTATAAGTTTTATGACCGGATATTAGAAAGTGTTACATTGTTCGTGGAAACTGCCGTTGTTCGGAAATGAAAATCTGGCATGATAGTCACAACAGAAAACACCTGAAACAAAGGAAGGAGAAAACTATGAAAAAGAAAGTGATTAGTGCAATGCTTGCAGCGGCAATGATAATTTCTGTTACAGGCTGCGGAAACAATGGGGGAACAGAAAGTGCGAAAGATACGACCGCTTCAGGAACAGAGACAGCAGTATCGGATACGAAGAAAGACGGTGCAGCGACGATTGAATTCTGGACAAACAACCGTCATGACGAGGCATATATGAATGAGATGATCGATTCTTTCAATGCGAGCCACAGTGATATACAGATCAATTACACGATACTGACAGATGACTGGGCCAATTCCATCCAGCTTGCCTATCAGGGCGGAACGGCACCGGACATTATCAGCATCCAGGCATCCGATAACATGACATTACAGACATATGTGGATGCCGGTATCTTCTATAACATCAAAGACTATATCGCAGGGGACGAAGAATTTCAGAAAGTAACGGAGGCATATGACCATAAATACGAGGGACTTACCTCCTTTGGGGATGATATCTACTGGGTTCCAAACGGTGTCCGTACCGGAACAAGGATTGAGTGGAACAAAGATCTGGTAAATGCTGCCGGGGCAACAGAGATACCGTCAAAATTATCAGATTTCGTGGAGCTTGCCAAAGCAGCTACCAATGATTCCACTTACGGGATCGCATTCACTTCATCCAGTCCGTTTTCAAGATGGTTAGAGGGATGTGGTGAGATGAGCGGCGCAACTCCTGGCGGATATGATTATGCCAATGGCGTATATGATTTTAGCAGCTGGAAAGAGATCGTGGAGGAAGCGGCAAAACTTTATGCAGATGGTTCTGTGCTTCCAGGCTCTGAAAATCAGCGTAGATAACAGCCGTGCATTATTTGCACAGGGTGCATTTGCACTCTGGGGAAATGCATCCCAGGAAGCAGGTGTATTTACCGATCAGTTCCCGTGCTCCTTTGACTGGGGTGTAGCAGAACTGCCAACTCTGACCGGTGAAGTCAAAGGCGCGCTGAGCTGCTCACCGAACGGCGGATATGTCATGCTAAGTTCCTGTGAAAATAAAGATGCAGCATGGGAAGTCATCAAATATTTTTCAAGTGAAGATTTCTTAAAGGGATATTTTGAGGGTGGTTACAGCATTCCGTTATCCGGTTATATGAGCAACATTGTCGATACAAGCAATATTGGCAGACTTGCAGATTTTGAACTTCAGGATTACGAGGATGTTTATCCGGCAACACCGGCAGTCAGCGTAGAGGGAGATGACTGGAAGACCGTGTTATGGAATGTAGTACTTGGATATGTCAGTGCAGATGAAGCCATCGAAGATCTGAATACACGCTATAATGCAGCACTTGAGAGCGGACTTTCCAATGGAACATGCAAACGTGTCATTGTTGAGAACTATGATCCGCTTCAGCCGTCAGCAGGAACCGTTACCTATAAAACAGAGTAAAACGCTGTCCGGGTATGGATGCAGGAAAGAAAAGGATGCCTGCATCCATATGGACCGTTGCCATGGAAGGATAGCGCCATGGAAAGACAGGAGTATATGGATGCAGGCAGCATAAAAATGGAGGGCAGTGTGAAAAGTGGGATTTTTCACACGCAGGAATGGAGGGTCATATGAGTAAAAATAATACGACAGTGATAAAAACAAAAAAGAACCTTAGTTTTGCGGAACGGCTGAAACGCGCAAAAAACAAGGGAGACATTGCGGCAGGTCTTATGCTTTTGCCGGCGGTCATTATGTTACTGGTAGTCTCAGTATACCCGTTTTGCTGGATTTTCCGATATGTATGTTACGAGTACAATGGATTGACGGCGACGTATACCGGAATGCACAATTTTGAGCGTATGCTTACCGATACGACGTTCTGGCAGAGTGTGCTGCACACATTTGAATATGCGGTGCTCAAAATTATATTTATCATTCCGCTGGCACTGATTATGGCAGTTTTTCTGAACCAGAAATTAAGGGGCAGCTCCTTTTTCCGGGGGGTCTATTTTTATGCCCGACGATCATTTCTACCGCAGTGTCAAGTATGGTATTCGGATTTATCTTTGCGGCGTATAATGGCGTTTTAAACGGCGTGTTAAAGGCGATCGGCGTGATAGGGCAGAATGTTAACTGGTTAGGGGATGCAAAGACCGCCATGTGGTCGGTTCTGATTGTTGCACTCTGGGCAGGTTTTGGTAATTATATGATCTATTTTATCTCAGGAATGTCGAGCATTTCGGAGGACGTATATGAGTCGGCAAAAATCGACGGGGCAAATGGAATCCAGACATTTTTTAAGATCACACTGCCGATGTTAAGCCCGATGTTAAAAATTATTTTAATGCTGGCGATCACCGGGGCATTTAAGGATTATGAGTCAATCATGGTACTTACAAACGGCGGACCGAACAACCGTACACAGGTCATGTTTTTATATATTTACCAGCTTATTTTTGGAAAAGATGTCGGGACAAACCCACAGATCGGTTATGCGACCGTGTTAAGCTTGGTTGCTGCGCTGATCATTGGTATCGTGACAGCTGTTTATATGTATTTTGCAAGAAAACTTGATGAGGTGGTATAAGGAGGTTTTACAGATGAAAATGCGAAAGAAAAATGACACGGCAGTATATTCTACCGGCACAAAGGTCATCCGTTTCCTGGTAGTTCTGCTCATGTCGTTTGTGGCGTTCCTGACGCTGTACCCTATTTTTTATGTAGTGCTGGGGGCGTTTAAGAAGAACCAGGAATTACTTACAGGCGGGATCAATATTTTCCCATCTGAATGGATCGTACAGAATTTTATTGATGCGTGGAATTCTGCAAACTTTGCGGTGTACACAGGAAACAGTATATTCCTTGCTTTAAGTGTCATGATCCTGACCTTAGTTGTCACAAGCATGGCAGGATATGTATTTGCCCGTAAAAATTTCAGGGGCAAGGAACTGATCTATGGTCTGTTTGTGGCATTTATGTTTGTAAATGTAGGATCGGTAACACTGCGTCCACTGTTTGAACTGGCGGTAAAAATCCATATGAATACGTCTCTCTGGAGCGTTGTGTTCATCTCGGCGGGAACTGCACAGGCAACTTATATTTTCCTGATCCGCGGCTATATGAATTCGGTCCCGAAGGAACTCGATGAGGCGGCAAAAATCGATGGATGCACATTTTTCCAGACATTTTATAAGATCATTCTTCCGGTATTAAAGCCGATCCTTGCAACCGTGGCGCTATTGTCTTTCCGCGGAGGCTGGAACGAATATATCCTTCCGCTGGTATTTACAATGACGGATGCCTCAAAGCGTCCCCTGACAGTCGGGGTGACCATGTTAAAGAATGCGGGCGATGGTGCAGCAGCATGGAATATCATGTTTGCCGGGGCGACCATCGCGATCGTTCCGATTCTGGTCATTTACATTTTTGCAAGTAAATATTTTATCAATGGTATGACAGCAGGAGCAGTAAAGGGATAAAAATGGACGAGAGATTAAAAAAATATGTGGATGAAGTGATAGCCCTAAATTGCAGGGGGATGGCGGTTTTATTGATCTTACCGGAACTGATGGAAATGTTTTACATGTCAGGCTGCAGGGGGAATGTTCGAAGTGTGCGATCGTACCACGCTGTATGAGCTGGATCGAGGAAGAAATAAAAAGAGATCTTGGGATAGACGTCACGGTTTTTGCAGAACGGAAAAAACCGTTTTTCTGGGATACGATTTAAGGAGGAAGAGGCAATGGCATTTGTACAGGTAGTCCGCAGAAGCATGAGACCGGAGGAGTATACGGATCTGCGAGCCGGATGGCTGAAACGGTTTTTATATGAAAGTAAATATGAGATTACAGATATTGAAATTACGGATGCGAGACAGACGGGAGAGAACACTTATGAGTATTATCCGGGTGGTTATCGCAGATTAAAAAAGGGCGATATTTATTTTACGCCCGACGGAACGGTTTTTTTTAAGGCAAAAGTGACCGTGCCAAAAGAGATGCAGGGAAAAGAGCTGTGGCTTTCCATGTGGACGGCGGCGGAGATCATTGTAAAGGTCAATGGGGTTTATGTGGGCGGCATGGATCCAAACCGTGACCGTGTACTGCTCAGTCCTTACATTGACAGCGGGGAACTCCTGATCGAGATGGAGGGGTACAACCGTTCAAAGCCGGATGATGAGCGAAATCCGGATTCCATGAAATTAAAGGGGTGCAGACAGGAATTTCAGGGATTATATCTTGCAACAGTAAATCAGGATGCACTGAGCCTTTTTTATGATCTGCAGCTTCTTCTGGATGTTTCAAAAAGTACCTATTTTAATGAAGATTACAGAAAATTCTTAAATCAGGAATTAAATAATGCCTTAAACGAGATTGACTTTGAGACACTGAGGGAATGCATCGGACAAAATCAGGAGTCGCCATCCATGGAGCGGGAGAAGTATGAATATGTCAATGAGGGAATCCGCGCGGCATCTGCTTACATAGAGAAACATATCTATGAAAATGATGATTTCCGCGGCAGCGGCAATGTGGCATTAGTAGGGCATTCGCATCTTGATATTGCCTATTACTGGCGCAGGATCCATGCGGTACAGAAGAATGCGCGCACCGTGCTGATTCAGATGCGGCTGATGGACGGTACCCGGATTTTCATTACACGCATACACAGGCGTATACCTATGAACTTCTGGAAAAATATTACCCGGAACTGTTTGAGGAATTAAAGGAAAAGATCGCGGCGGGCAATTTCGAACCGGTCGGGGCGATGTATATTGAGCCGGACTGCAATATCCCGTCGGCGGAAGTCTGATCCGCCAGTGTCTGTATGGACAGATGTATTTCCGCAGCCGGTTCGGTAAGACTGTCAATAATGCATGGCTGCCGGATGTTTTTGGAAACAGCTGGATACTGCCGCAGATCTTGAAAAAGAGCGGAGTGGAGTATTTTGTGTCAAATAAAATGTCCACATGGAACGATACCAACCGTTTTCCGCACAATAATTTTATATGGCGCGGGATCGATGGCACAGATGTCTATGCATGTGTTCCTCCAACACACTTTATCACCTGGAATATGCCAAGCCAGATCCAGGAGAACTGGGAGGCATATCAGGATAAGGAGAGCGGCGGACAGACGTTGTCCATGTTTGGATATGGCGATGGGGGCAGCGGTGCTACGGAGGAGATGATCGACTGATGCACCGGTTTGACAAACTGTCTGTCATGCCAAAGACCGAGCAGACCGGGGGCACAAGTTTTCTGGAAAAGAATTTAAAGGGAAATGAAAATCTTGCTGTGTGGGATGGTGAATTATATCTGGAAATGCACAGGGGGACATTCACAACGAAATCCAACCTGAAACGTGAGAACCGGGAGCTGGAATTTGCCCTGCGCGAGGCAGAACTGTTATTGTCCCTGCGCTGCCTTTCGGGAGAAACTTATCCTGCAGAACAGGTGCGGGATATATATAAGAAGTTTCTGGTCAATCAGTTCCATGATATCCTGCCGGGAAGTCATATCCATCCGGTCTACGAGGATGCGATGGAGGACTATAAAAAAGTGAGGGAATGTGTGGATTCCCTGATTGGAACAGGGGATACCTATTTTAACTCGTTAGGCAGGAGCGGACGGAAGTTACCTTTGTTGAGATGGAGGATGGACCGGTTCTGCGGAAAGGAAAAAAAGGTGCATTTGTGTGCCCGCAGATGGCACCGTTTGAGACCATGGATGCAGGGCAGATGGAGAAAAAGGCACGGCTTCTGGCAGAAAGACCGGCGGACTGGATTACAGTCAAATATGTAGATGAGCCGTATCGGGTCCGGGTAGAAACCGCGCATGCGAAAATCTGTTTTGCGAAAGACGGGAGCATGGAAAGTTTTTATGACAGGGATCTTGACCGTGAATGGACGGATGGTGCGTTTCACAAACTGCACATTTATCAGGATCTGCCGGGTGTTTATGACGCATGGGATATTCTGCCGAACTACAAAGAGAAAGAGCTTGAGATCACTGTGAAAAAACCGCTTCATCTGGTGGTGGCAGATGGTGCATGTGCATTGTTTGAGGTGGTGCTTGGCACAGAGGCGAGCAGCTGGAAGATGCAGATACGGCTGTTTGCGGACAGCAACGAGATCGAAGTGGAACATCTGGTGGACTGGCATGAGAAACACAAACTTGCGAAGATGGAATTTGGGATGAATCTGGTGTCCAGAGAACTGGTGTGCGATACCAGCGCCGGATTTATACGCAGGGAGACCCATAAGAATACTTCCTGGCAGCAGGCAAGATTTGAGGTGTGTATGCATAAATGGTGCGATATGCAGAGTCGGACGGCGGAATTGCGATCTTAAACGATGGAAAATATGGTGTCGGGGTCGATGAAAATCATATTACATTAAGTCTGCTGCGCGCGACGATCCGTCCGGATATTACCTCAGATATGGGAAAACATGATTTTTGTTACCGGATCGTTCCACATGCAGGAAACCATCTGGATGCAGGGATCAACCGCAGGGCGTTTGAATTTAATGTACCACTTAAAAAGACTGCCTTGCCGCAGCAGTTCGACGGACGTATCGATGCGGTCATACAGAAGGCAGCAGAGAAAAAAACACTTTATGTGCAGGCGGTAAAGATGAGTGAGGACGAAAAAAATATCATCATCCGTCTGAGTGAACAGGATGGTACAAGAGGAAAACTGGTGCTGCCATTTGCGGTACAGCCGGTAAATCTGCTGGAGGACAGCGAGGGAGAGAGGACAGATGTGATCGTTTATCATCCATTCGAGCTTGTGTCATTTGCCATTCCTGTCCTGCCGGAGTAATGCGTGATGCAGAAAGGAAAATTTCTATGAGACTGGAAAAATATTTTGAAGACCCGGAGATTTTACATGTGGGGACGGAGGAGACGAGATGCTGCTGCGAGCCACAGGATGAAAACGGAGAGAGTCGCAGAAACTGTCTTTCCGGAAACTGGAAATTTCATTATTTTTCCAGTGCGGCAGAAGTGTTTGCAGGCATTGCCGGTGAGGGAAAGGGCGCGGACATAACGGATGTCTGCCGGCATATAAATGAGGGGGATGGGACAGTATACCGGTTCCATCCTGTTGGCAGAACCATGGATATGACAGCCACCAGTATATCAATGTGCGGTTTCCGATCCCGTTCGATCCGCCCTATGTCCCGGATGAAAATCCGTGCGGGCTGTACGAAACAGAATTTTTGAGAGAGTCACAGACACAGTCGCGCAGTTATCTTTATTTTGAGGGTGTGGATTCCTGCTTTTATGTGTGGGTAAACGGAACATTTGCAGGTTACAGTCAGGTTTCCCATTCGCCGAGTGAATTTGAAGTGACAGAGCTGCTGGCCGACGGCACAAACCGTCTGGATGTTCTCGTGTTAAAATGGTGTGACGGTACATATCTGGAAGATCAGGATAAGTTCCGGATGTCCGGTATTTTCCGGGATGTCTGGCTGATCGAACGCCCATGTGACTTTGTGCGTGATTACACAGTGACGACCGGGATCACGTTTGGGGAAGATCAGGTAACACCGCAGAGCGCGGAGGTCTGTCTTTCCCTTTCCCGCTCGACGGGCGGCAGCAGGCGGGAGCTTTTCGTGCGTGCCATACTAAGAGATGCTTCCGGCAGCGTGGAAGCAGAGGGGCAGACAACACTGGTGTCGAATGGAAGTGAGGCAAAGCTTGTGTTTCCGGTAAAACATCCCAGGTTATGGAGCGCGGAGACGCCGTATCTGTATACGCTTGAGATTCGGACGGAAAACGAAATCCTGCATCAGAATGTGGGCATACGGGAAATCCACATTGAGTCATCCGTAGTGAAACTAAATGGGAGACCGATCAAGATACGCGGTGTGAACCGCCATGACAGCAATGCAAAGACAGGCTATACCATAAGCAGGGAACAGTTGGAGGAAGACCTCAAATTGATGAAAGCGCATAATATTAATGCGATCCGCACCAGCCATTATCCCAATGCACCGTGGTTTCCGGAGTACTGTGACAGATACGGTTTTTATGTGATCGCAGAGGCGGATATTGAGATGCACGGAGTAACTTCTTTTTATGGGGGCTCTTCAAAAAAGACTTTTTGTACGCTGGCAATGGATCCGATGTTTGATAAGGCAGTAATAGACCGCGTGGAGCGCTGTGTAAAGCGGGATAAAAATGCACCCTGTATCCTGATCTGGTCGCTTGGGAACGAGTCCGGTTACGGAAATTCGTTTGAGAAAGCAGGACGTTGGGTCAAGGCATATGACCCGACACGCCTGACACATTACGAGGGGGCGGTTTATGAAGCAGAAGGTCACGTAAACGACACATCCATGATCGATCTTTACAGCAGAATGTACCCGCATGTGGAATGGATTGATGAGTATTTTGCAGATCCGGGAAACAAAAAGCCTTATTTTATGTGTGAGTTTGTCCATGCAATGGGAAATGGACCGGGCGGTATCCGCGCCTATATGGACCGAATGTACCGTTATGAGGGATTTTTAGGGGGCTGTGTCTGGGAATGGTGCGATCATGCCATTTATGACGGTGTGGCAGAGAACGGAAAAGAGCGCTATCTGTATGGGGGCGATCACGGGGAACGCTTTCACGACGGCAATTTCTGTGTCGATGGGCTGCTCTATCCAGACCGTACACCGCACACGGGACTTCGGGAATGGAAAAATGCGATCTGTCCGGTTTTTGTCACAGAGATCGATGCAGCCAATGGTATGTTCCTGGTGGAAAACAGGTTTGATTTTCTTGAGGCATCCGGCGAGGCAGAGCTGTGTTATGAGATCAAAGCGGGGGGAAGTGCACAGGACGAAACAGTCATTCTTGCAGATGGAACAAAAGAGTTGCCACATCTGCTGCCGCATGAGAAAGCAGCCTTGACGATCCCGGTGCCAAAGCTGCCGGAAAACATGGATGTGTATGTAAAACTGACGTTTATCCGGAAAAAAGCGGTGGAATATGCAGCGTGCAGCAGTACGTTTGGATTTGCACAGTTTTGCATGCAGGAGCGGAAAGTATCGGTTTTGCAGAGGGAAAACAGAGCGGAACATGAGGTCGTACTTGTGGAGGAGCCGGAGAAATGGATCGTATTATGCGGTACACTTCGTGTTGCCTTTGGGAAGAAGACCGGAGCGCCGACCGGCATTTTCAAAGATGGAAAATCTATTCTATGGGGACATGCGGGATATCAGATTTACCGTGCACCCACAGACAATGACATCCAGATCAAGGAGAAGTGGAAAGAGGCAGGCTACGATGCGGCAATGACCAAAGTATATCATTCCGATGCATTCTGTCTGGACGGGGAGGCACATTATGTGGCAGATATAGGGATTGCAGCCATATACCGTCAGCCGGCAGTGCACCTTCATGCCGACTGGTGTGTGAACCGCTGGGGCAGGGTCATAGTAACGCTTGATGCGCACAAAGATATGGCGATGCCGCCGCTGCCACGGCTTGGGATCATGCTGCCGGTTGAGCGCTCTATGCGTCATGTTACTTATTACGGCTATGGACGGATGAAAGCTATATTGATAAAAGGGAACACTGTTATGTCGATATGTTTCAGGCAGAGGTAGAAGACCTGCATGAAAATTATATCAGACACAGGAGAATGGAAGCCATTATCACTGCCGATATGTCTCACTTGAAAATGAAAAATACCGTCTGCTTGCGGAGGCAGATAATTATCTGGATTTTAACGTTTCGGATTACACGGTGGAAGAACTGGCAGGAAAAAGGCATAATTTTGAACTGGAACCGGCGTCTGGTTCCTTACTGTCGCTGGATGCGCGGATGATGGGCATTGGAAGTAATTCCTGTGGACCGGATCTGCCGGAAGAGTTTTTGCGCGATGAGGCGCATACCGTGTGGAAGGTACAATTACAGATAGAAGAACTGTAAAAATTATAATACATAAAACGGGTAGGATAGAGAAACTACAATTTCATGTCAGACTGAAAGTCAAATGACCTGAAATTCTCATATTTTATTGTGCAATTTGACGATAAACTGTGAAAAAAGTCTCTGTAATATCCGTTTTTTTCCATGAAATGAAAATTAATG
>ENA-OQCN01001423-OQCN01001423.1-human-gut-metagenome-genome-assembly--contig:-NODE-1423-length-11889-cov-1.996939_pt1 | contig 11889 bp, 18 predicted proteins | sample MGYA00242497_ERZ504576 | MGnify/ENA primary metagenome ERZ504576 (study PRJEB26092, sample SAMD00036296) | human gut metagenome | host: Homo sapiens | study: EMG produced TPA metagenomics assembly of...
CAGTTGCCACTGTCCCGCGAGGTGTTTTGACATGAATATGTCAAAATCCCGAGACATACAAGCCAAAATGCCATCACCGAAGGTGATTTACGCGAGCAACGAGTCAAAGTCCGTGCTTGCACGGAACCTTGAGGAGTGCCGCGATAACGATAAAACTCGCAAAGCGTGTTTTTATCGTTTAAATGCATTTTTGCTCGTAACTGTGAAGGTACTGAACAGTTACTTGTTCGCTATATAATTGGCAAATTACCTATCTATTACTTACTTGTCAGATATTTTTCAATTCCTTCGATAGCCGCTTCTTCATCTGTACCTTCTGCACAAATTGTAACGCTTTCACCTACATTCAGCCCAAGTGTCATCATACCCATGATACTTTTTGCATTGACATGTTTATCTCCGCTTTCCACCTGGATTCTGCTTTCATACTGGCTGGCAACCTGTACAAGCATCGCTACCGGTCTTGCTTCTAATCCATTGGAAATCTGAATTGTAATTGGTTTCTTAATCATTATAATCCTCCTTATTTCCCCGCAGTTCATCGGCAATTCTTCCAAGTTTACGAAGTCTGTGATTCACTCCTGATTTCCCCACCGGAGGATTCATCATCTCCCCCAGTTCTTTCAGAGTCGCTTCCGGATAACGTAACCGACAAACTGCGGTCTCCTCCAACTCCTCCGTGAGTTGTGAGAAGCCCACATGTGTTTCAATATACCTGATATCTTCTATCTGTTTTACTGCTGCCGAAACCGTTTTCCCGATGTTGGCAGTCTCGCAGTTCACTTTACGGTTAATATTGTTGCTGATTTCCTTCCTGATTCGAATATTTTCCAGATTCATCAGAGCAATTCCTGCTTCTACCACTCCCAGAAAATCTACGATCTGGATCCCTCTTTCAGATAAACCACCTGGTTTTTCTTTCTTGTAACAATTCTCGCATCCAGCTCAAATTCTTTCATGATAGACTGTATCTGTTCCGCCCGTTCCATAGTTGAGCAGACAATTTCCAGATGATATCCTTTCTCCGGATCACTGATAGAACCTGCAGCTAAAAACGTTCCCCTCAAAAATGCTCTTTTACAACATTCTTTTTGTATCACCAGACGGCTCATAACAGACAGGTCATCTGCAATCTCCTGTTCCGGCGACATAAATTTGGTGGCCTGAAGAATTCGAACCGTATCCTCATGGGAAGGTACTTCTACCCTATATACATTGGACTTTTTCAGGTAAACATTCTTCCGAACGTGAATTACAGCTTCTATATTAAATGTTTTTTCTACTAATGTAAAGTACTTTCTTGCCACAGACACATTTTCTGTATGTACGGTCACGCAAAAGTGATCGTTAGCCGAGATACTGACCTGCCCACAGACACTTAAGATCGCAGCGATCTCTGCAATCTGGCAATGACGTGCGTGGATATCTGCCGGGATAATTCCTCTTTCACTTTACCGGAAAAGGACATGCACTCTTACCTCACTTCATTCATTTTCTTTCGGATAGCATCCTTACCAATGTCTCTGTGTTCAATCCGTACTCCATATTCTTCTGACTGTTCCAGACGCTGATACAATGCATTTGCCAGTGTCACCGAACGATGTTTTCCACCGGTACATCCAATGCTGACAACCAGTTGGTTCTTTCCCTCCAGAATATAGTTCGGAATCAGGAATGAAACCATGTCTGCCAGCTTATCCAGAAAAATTCTGGATGCTTCACAGTTCATCACATAATCACTGACCGGTTTGTCATTTCCACTTAACGGACGGAGTTCATCAATGTAATATGGATTGGGCAAAAATCTCACAATCGAATACCAGATCTGAATCCGATGGAATTCCGTATTTAAATCCAAAAGACAGAACGGTGATCATCAGATTTTTAAAACCCAGATTTTTCACGAAGATCTTATCCAATTCCGCCTTCAGTTCTCTTGTCAGAAGCTGGCTGCTGTCGAGAATATAATCCGCATGCTCTTTCAGATATTTTAATCTTCTGCGTTCTTCCCGGATGCCGTTCTCCACTCTGCCGCTTCCGGCCAGCGGATGTGTTCTTCTGGTTTCCTTATAGCGTTTTACCAGTACCTCATCTTCGGCATCCAGAAACAGTATCTCATATTCAAGTCCGGTCAGCCGGATCTCTTCCAGCGCTTTTTGCACTCCTTCCATCCCGCCGCCGCTTCGCACATCTACTCCAAGAGCCACCTTCTGGATACTTCCCGAGTTTCCTTCCACAATAAACTGTGCGAATTTTTCCAGAAGTGGAATCGGAAGGTTATCCACACAAAAATAACCTGCATCTTCCAGTATTTTCAGTGCAGTACTTTTTCCCGCACCGGACATTCCCGTAACAATTACAAATCTCATGTTGCTCCTCTTTCGCTTTTAAAATTCCCCAAGAAATTTCACTTCTGTATCCAGCTGCACCTGAAATTTTTCATATACGATCCGCTGTACATCGTGAATCAGATTCACCACATCTGTCGCTGTCGCATTTTCTTTATTGATCACAAAGCCACAGTGTTTTTCCGATACCTGTGCACCACCAACCTGATAACCGCGAGGCCGGCATCCTGAATCAGTTTTCCGGCAAAATATCCTTCTGGTCTTTTGAAGGTACTTCCTGCACTTGGATACTCTAACGGCTGTTTTGTCACACGCTGCTCTTTCAGTTCATCCATACGGCTTTTTATCGCTTCCGGATCTCCTTTTTCAGATTCAGAACCGCTTCCAGAACAATATAACCCTTTTCTTTTACCACACTGGTCCGATATCCCAGCTGAAGTTCTTCTTTATACAGTTTCTTCTGTTCTCCCTTTGGTGTGAGCACAGTGACGGATTCCAGAATATCTTTCATCTCCCGCCGTAAGCGCCTGCATTCATAACTACAGCGCCTCCCAGAGTTCCCGGAATTCCCGCTGCAAATTCCATGCCCGGTAAGTCCTGCATCCAGTGCCTTTCTGGCTATAGTGGATAACAGCGCTCCTGCCTGTACCTGCAGCTGTTCTCCATTCACCGCAACCTGATTCATATTTTTATAGATCTGCAACACAGCTCCGTCATATCCCTGATCACTTACCAGAAGATTGCTGCCATTTCCAAGAATAAAGCAGGGCGTCTTTTCTTCCTGACAGATATGTACGATTTCTTCAATCTGTTCTTTTGTGGATGGCATCAGAAAACATGCTGCCGGTCCTCCTACACGGAAAGTAATATGTTTCTTCATTGGTTCATTCCGCAGAAACTGATCATTTCCCACTGTCTGTTCCAGTCTTTTGATTACTTCTTCTCTCAAATTGATCACCTTTTCATTTTCTGTTGCGGGATCTTTGTATCGATCCCGCTGGCACTTACACATAAACTATATTATTATACTATATCTTTTCCATATGTGGCAAGAGCTGAAGGTCTCTTTCTTCTTTATTTTTTCATCTGCGGATGAAAAACAAGCTCGCAAGATATCCGAAAATCAGCGCAGCGCTGATACCTCCGGCACTGGCTTTTAACCCTCCGGTAAATACTCCCAGAACACCCACCTGTTCCATCTCTTCTTTCACACCCTGAAATAACAAATGTCCGAATCCGATCAGCGGAACACTGGCACCTGCACCGGCATAATCCACCAACGGTTCGTACAAATGCAGAGCACTCAGCACACTTCCCGTACATACCAGAAGAACCATGACTCTTCCCGGCATCAGTCTGGTCTTATCCAGAAGGATCTGCACCAGTGCACAGATCAGTCCGCCTACCCAGAAAGCATGGATATAATTCATCAGCATGTCTGTTCCACCTCCCCTTCTTCCCATTCCAGTACTACGCCCTGGGCGATTCCCGGCACACTGTTTCCTTCATAAAAGCTCACTTTTGACATCAGCGCCCCTGTTGGCACAAAAAGTACCCGTTTCCAGTCACCGCAGGCAATCTTTGGCAGGATATAACCGGCAAGTACAGAAGCACTGCAGCCACAGCCGCTTCCTCCCGCGTGGGTATCCTGTGTTTTCTGATCGTACATCAAAATTCCACAATCTTTATGATTTTTCCCTGCCTGATACCCTTCTTTTTCCAAAAGGTCCAGTAATATCTGCTGTCCGATATAACCAAGATCTCCGGTAATAATCTGATCATACTCTTCGGGTTTTCTTCCAAAGTCTTTCAGGTTCTGTACTATGGTGCTGCAAGCTGCTGGTGCCATACATGCTCCCATATTCTGGGAATCTTTTAATCCATAGTCTACCACTTTCCCGATGGTAAGCCCCGTGATCTTCACCCTCCCCTTTTTCCTGTTTAACACACAGGCACCACTTCCCGTAACAGTCCAGGAAGCGGACAATGGCCTCTGGTTTCCGTAACCCAGCGGAAAACGAAATTCTTTCTCTGCCGTTGCAAAATGACTCGATGTCACTGCCAGAACCCGTTCTCCGTGGCCTGCCGAAACTGTGATCGCCCCAAGGCTCAGTGCTTCACCCATCGTGGAACACGCCCCGAATACTCCGTACATTGGACGCTCCAGTTCGCCGATCCCGAAGGAAGAAGCGATGGACTGTGCCAGCAGATCCCCCGCGAAGATGATTCGTATATCTTCCGGGCAGCATCCTGCTTTTTTGATTGCCAGCCTCGCCGCCTTCTGTTGCAGCATACTCTCTGCTTCTTCCCAGTTATCCTGCCCCAGCTGATCATCCGTCTCAATTTCATCAAAGAAAGGAGCCAGTGGACCTTCCCCCTCTTTTTTTCCAACAACCGATGCCCAGCTTTCCACATAGACCGGCTTTTCCAACCGAATACTCTGTTTCCCGATCTCCATCTGCTACCACCTTTCTGCCACGTACTGTATCAGTCCCAACACCCATGAGGTCAGCACCCCATAAAGTATCACCGGTCCCGCTATGGTAAATATCTTGCTTCCGATTCCAAATACCTGTCCTTCTTTCTGGTATTCCACTGCCGGTGCCGCCACAGAATTGGCAAATCCTGTGATCGGCACAAGGGTGCCTGCTCCTCCCCATTTTGCCAGCCGTGGATAAAGGTTCATACCCGTAGTCAGGCACTCAGAAAGATCAAGGCAATGGAACACCAGGTTCCAGCTGTTTTCTCATCCATACCTGCTGCCAGTGCCCATTCAGTGACTGCCTGTCCTGACACACAGATCAGACCGCCCACCAGAAAGGCTTTTACCATATTGGCAGGCAAACTGTGCGTTGGAGTCACCTTTTTGACATATTCTTCATATAACTGCTGTTTTCTCTGTCTTTCTGCATCGTTTCATCCTCATATCCAGGTAATTTTACCTGTCTTTTTTCTGTTTTTCATTTCTTACACACTCAGTATCTTCCGGGCTTCCTGGTTTTATCCCCGGATTTATCATTTTTTCGGTTATTGATCTCCCGTCAGAAAAAGAAAAACCAAAGAGAACCCACCACTTTTCCAAGTGCCATGCTGAGGATTACCAGTCCAATTCCTTTCACAAGACCGATCCTTCGAATCAAAATCGCATAAATATTCACCACCTCACCCAGTGCCACCACCCAGCTTCCAAGAAAAATTCCGGAAAAGCTTCCGTAAACTGCAAGTCCCGGATTACCCAGTGGCAATGCTCGCTGATACAGAAAAACCACATTGCCAAGCACCGCCCCCAGCATGGAGCATTCCTCATACAGACGCACCTGTGCGGCACTTCCGGTAATCCCGGCAAACCTTGGAACAATTCCAAGCTTATAATAAATGCCACCACGCCACTTGCAATCGTTGTTCCCATGCAAAGTCCCAGCATGCCAAGAAAGATTTCTCTCATCCGGAATTGTTCTCCTTTCTGCTCTCCATCTCCAGAATCGTCTGATCTACCTGTTCCTCGTACGCACGCATCTCCACTTCCATCGGTGTCGGATCCTCGGTGATCTTCCATTTTCCAAAATGATTAAAGAAAAATACAACACCAATACCGATCCCCACAGAATACGTCACTTCCAGAATCGCCAGTCCTCTTGGATCTGAAGTAAACTGGCTGCTGATTCTCTCAAACAATTTTGGAATATCTACATCCGTATTGAAAGTCATAATAGAAAACATCGTGCCAAAAAATGTGACCAGACACACAAACGCAGTTTCAACCAGCTCATCCTCTCACTTTTTCCAGCCGGATCCTCGTACGTCAGGATAAACTGCGGTTCACCGACATGAACCACTTCCACCTGTTTTTCTTTTTTCTGGATCAGTTCTATCAGTTTCATGACCGAAACCGCATATCTGCCATATTTTCCCGACTCCAGAGTCAGTACCCGAAGCACCTTGCACCTTTGCAACACTTCCGGATTATTGCTTGTAAGATCTGAGATATCACCAAGCCTGACATGTGGATCTGTAATCTTCCGGTTTTTGTCTGTCTGTATATACAGTACATCACCCATAGCACGTTGCCTCCTGTCTTTGTACCAGGGTTCCTCCTTTTTGCTTCTCCGGCATATTCTGCTGCATCAGAAGCACCACCAGTACTCCGGCTGCTGTGAGAATCGCAAGCAGCCAGATCCACCATTTTTTCCTGCCATCCTACCACTTTCCTTTCTTTTGTAAGTAGTATGTGTCAAAATGAATCCTCTATACTTCCTCCTGTATTTTTCTCAGAATTCTCTTTTCCATCCGCGAGACCTGTACCTGTGAAATTCCCATCTCTTTTGCAATCACACTCTGTGTTTTTCCTGAAAATACCGCTGATAGATCAATTCCCGTTCTTCACCTTCCAGTTTTCCAAGGATTTCTTCCAAAAACAACCTGTTCAGCACCTGTTCACTCTGGTTCACTTTTTCTTCCAGTTTGTCTATCAGAAGGATGGTATTGCCTTCTCCCTGGTAAATTGTCTGCTGCAGGGATTCCACCTGCGCATAAGACTCCATCGCCTCCATCAGTTCCTCCGGTGGGATTCCCAGTATCCCGGCAATCTCCCGGACAGTCGGCTCTCTTCCCGTCTGCTTTTCCTGCTGCTCCCGGATCCGGTAGGCTTTCCCCGCTGTTTCCTTCAGGGAACGGCTTACTTTCAGTATCCCGTCATCTCGCAGATACCGTTTGATTTCCCCGGCAATCATCGGAACTGCATAGGTGGAAAAGCAAACCTCATAGCTACAGTCGAATTTATCCACCGCTTTGATCAGCCCGATGGTTCCGATCTGAAACAGATCTTCCGATTCCACACCTCTGTTTTGAAATCGGCGAACAATACTCCAGACAAGCCCGACATTCTCTTCCACCAGTATGTCCCTCGCCTCCTTATCCCCTTCGTGTGCTCTCTGTATCAATCTGAGGGTACGCTCCATAGGGCCTCCTTTTATGCAAATGGCTGCTGTGTCTGTCCGATTGTCTTTTTCATCCGGACAATTGTTCCCACACCTGCTTCCGATTCCACTTCCACCTGATCCATAAATGCTTCCATGAAAGCAAAACCCATCCCGGAGCGATCCAGATCCGGTCTTGTTGTATACATGGGTTCCATCGCCTTTTTCACATCTGCAATTCCCTTTCCGTCATCTTCCACCTCTACATACAAGGTCCGGTCACTAACTCGACAGCGGATCCGGATCTTTTTCACCTGGTTGTCATATCCGTGAATAATTGCATTTGTAATTGCTTCAGATACAGCGGTCTTGATATCAGCCACCTCTTCCAGTGTGGGATTTAACTGTGTCGTAAACGCCGCTACTGCCACTCTTGCAAATGATTCATTACTGGATCTGCTGTCAAACGTAATCATCATTCATTCTTCTGTTCCATCGTTTCTCCCCCTTATTTGCTTTCCTTCCAGTTTCGTTCTTTTTCTACTTCAATCACCTTTGTCACTCCTGCAAGATGCAAAATTCTCCAGATTCGATCGCTGACGTGGGTCACTGCCACACTGCCTCCAAGCAGCCGCACCTTTTGATACCGTCCCATGATCACTCCGATCCCTGAGCTGTCCATGAATCCGGTGTCTCGAAAATCAAATTCAATCCGCTGAATATTCTTCTCGCCGATCATGCGATCAGCTATTCCCGGAATCTGCCCCGTGGTATGGTGATCCAGTTCTTTCGGCATCCGTATGACCAGAGTCCGCCCCTTCACCTGAAATTGTTCCATAAATATCCTCCCCTTTTCTGATTATTTATAACGGTTTCTTATCTTTACAAAAAACGGGGGAAATACAAATTCTTTTGTATTTCCCCCGTTTTGAGGTTTCTCTTATTGTCCGTTTTCTCCGGAAGTTCCTTCGGCTTCTCCTCCATTGCCGTTCTGATCGGCCCCGGTCCCGCCTGTATTCTGTGTATCTGCCGTATCATCTGCACTGCTTTGTTCTGCAGTATCCTGTGAAACAGTCTCCTGATTCCCTGTCCGATCCTGTGTCTGTGCAGTTCCTGTTCCGGAACTGTTTTTCTGACCAACGCTGTCAAATCCCTTTCCACCGTTATCAATATATTTCTGTGCGGTGGAAGCACGTTTTGTTCCCGGAAACTGGTCTACGATCTTCTGGAAAATCTCCACTGCTTTATCATACTGTTCGTCAAGCCGATAAGAATGCGCCAACAGATTTAATACTTCATAATCGCTGTCATCCATCTCCAGTGCCTGATTCAAATCTGTAATTGCCGTCTCATAATCCTTGGCATAAAATGCCTGTTCACCCTGACTTTTCAGATTATTCTTCATCGTTGACTGGATACTCTTGTAAATTGAATCATAAATTTCTTTTGCATCTACAGACAGCAGATCTGCCTGCACATTCTGCAGAACATTCGCTGCCGAAGTATAATTTCCACTCTGAAAAGCGGCATATGCTTTAATCAGATTCTCATAACTGCTTGTCTGATTCTGGGCATCCTCAATCTGCTGCTGGGCAGATGCCACCGTCTCTTCAGACTGGTCAATCTGTTCCTGGAGCTTATTCATCTCAGCAGACTGTGTCGCCATAGTGTTGCTGTAGCTTACGACTTTTTCGTTTGCCGCTTTATTGATCCGCTGTGTGTTTGCAGGTACCATCAAGAACCATACCAGACAGGCCCCCACCAGAAAACCAAATCCAAGATTCAGCAGTGTCGCTGCCATGGAACTTTCACGGAAGGTCGGTGGCTGGATCACCACATCATTTTCTGTCCGATAGGCAATCGACTGATTACCCGAAACCTTTTCTTCCTTCTCACGCAGACCAAATGCCCACCTTCTTGGTTCCAGGCTGGTAATTGTTCCGGTCTGTTCGTCTACTTCCCGCAAAAAGCGCAGCGTTGTGGAGTTTGTCTTATCGATCTTCGCCGCTTTTTTCAGAATTCGTCTTGCTTTTTCATATTCTTCTTTTTTCAGGTAGATCAGGGCCAGCAGATGATATCCCTTGATCAGCTTCGGATTCTGATTCAGGATCTTTTTCAGCTGGATCACCGCCACATCCTCACTGCCTTTGCGACAGCATTGCAGACTGTCATTATACTTTTTGATAGTCTGATTGATCACATCCAGTTTGTTGGCATTCTGCTGCAGCCGTTCGATATACTCGGAAGCGATGTTATTCTCCGGCATGATATTTTTACTGATGATCCATTCACTCAACGCTGCCACTGCCTCACCGGTCTCAAAATATACCAGTCCCAGCAGGTTTCTCGCCTGAACATTCAGCTTGTTAAACTTCAGACTGCGTTTTAACAGATCAATGGCTCCGGATAGATCCCGGATCTGTGCCTTGTCCAGTCCCAGATTGTAATAGGTATTGGACAACTGCCAGATTTTCTTCTGTACTTCCACATGAAAGCCGCAGCTCGTACAGTAATCCGACTTTCCGATCGGAGCTCCGCAATTCATACAATTCATGTTTTACCCCTTATTCTTTCCGGTCTTTTTTCTCTGTTTTCAGCATCTCCTGCAGGATATCCACGATATCGGTCAGATCCCGTGTATATACCGCACTCTCGATCTCGTCCACATCAAGACAGGGTTTGAATTTTTTCAATTCCTCTTCGTAATTAATCATTCTTTTCTCTCCTATGCTTCTGGATTCTTCTGAAGGTACTCCTTGATCTCACCTACCAGATAAAGAGATCCAACGCAGAATAACATTCCATCGCCCTTTAAAGACAACGCTTTTTCAAATGCCTCTCCTACATTTGCCTCGGCGATCACCTGTTCACATCCGTCTTCCTTGAAAAACTCTGCCAGTTCCGTAGCCGGTACAACTCTGCTGCCGCCAACTTCTGTGGCAACTACTGCTCTCGGACGGATCTTTTCGCTGACTGTACGGATCATTTTTTCATAATCCTTATCAGCCACTGCCGAAAATAACAGCGTGATCGGATGTTCTTTTCCAAAATGACACGCCGTCTCCACAAACCGCGCCACACCATCTGCATTGTGTGCCCCGTCTACGATCACATCCGGTAAAACAGTCTCCATACGACCTTCCCAGTGCGTATTTTTCAATCCCTCGATCAGCTTTTCCAACGGAATCTTATGCACATCCCGCAGCTGTTCCATCGTGAAAAACGCCAGCGATGCATTCATCATCTGGTACGGTGCAATATATGGAATCGACAGTTGAACAGTATTATAATACTTACAATGAAAGGAAAAATCAATGCCCTCTCTTGTATTTTTCTGCATTTCATACATGTCCTCGGTCAGTGCAAATGCCGGGGAACCCAGTTCGTTGGCACGTTTTTCAATCACTTCGGAAGCCTCCGGCTGATGTCCGTCATAGATCACCGGAACCTGTGGTTTGATGATTCCTGCCTTTTCACCGGCAATTTTTCCGATGGTGTCTCCCAGATATTCCACATGATCCAGACTGATAGAAGTAATGATGCATGCCAGCGGATGATCTACAGTGTTGGTCGCATCCAGTCTTCCGCCAAGGCCGGTCTCCAGAACCACATAATCCACATTTGCTTCTTTAAAAACAACCATTCCCATCAGAAACAGTGTCTCAAAATAGCTCGGGTGATCCAGTCCCTCTTCCTGTGCCTTTTTAATAATCTTCTGTACTTCTTCAAAAGCTTTTACAAACCGTTCATCGGAAATCATCTCTCCGTTGATCTTAAAACGTTCATTGATCTTTACCAGATGTGGCGAAGTAAATAAACCAACTTTGTAACCTCCTGCCCGGAGCATGGAATCCAGATATGCACAGACGCTTCCTTTTCCATTGGTTCCCGCCACATGGATCACCTGCATCTGATTCTGGGGATCGCCCAGACACTTCAGCAGTGCCTTCGTGTGATCCAGCGGATTTTTCGATGTAAACTTCGGTATCTCTTCAATATAATCTACGATTTCTCTATAATTCAAAATTACCACCACTTTATCTAATGTATTTGTCCGGTTTCCCGGTACTTTCCATTATATAATAGTGGTGGTAATAATCAAGTAAATTATGTCGCAACTTTTGACTTTTTCCAGTTTCCGTAATACCGGAAGCCGGTTTTTTCTCAGGATTCCGGTGTGGACGCAGGTGCCGGTGTCAGAGACAGTTCCGGTGTTGTTTCCTCTGTTGGCGTTTCTTCCGCTGCCTGCCCGTCATCCTCTGTTTGCTCTGCATGCTGTTCCTTCAGCCGCTCAAGCATCGCTTTTGCTGATTTTTTTGCCTGATAGTTTTCCTGTGACATCAGTTCTCCATTATCCTCATTGTAGGTAAGATAATCGGTTCGTGACAGCACTTTCTTTGTGGAACTGTTACTCTGTGTCGCAACTGACACCTGATCGCCATCTGCCAGTTCCACATTCTGCACCAGCAGCTGTGTCGGACTGATGTACTGTGTTTCCTGCAGTTCTTTGTTAATCTCCAGTCTGCTCGCTGCCGTAAAATTGGTTCCATAGACATAATAGCTTCCATTTCCGATGGACTCCAGCCGTTCCAGTGTTGCAGGATAGATCCCAAGCTGCATCTTTG
>ENA-OQCN01001424-OQCN01001424.1-human-gut-metagenome-genome-assembly--contig:-NODE-1424-length-11888-cov-4.580818_pt1 | contig 11888 bp, 18 predicted proteins | sample MGYA00242497_ERZ504576 | MGnify/ENA primary metagenome ERZ504576 (study PRJEB26092, sample SAMD00036296) | human gut metagenome | host: Homo sapiens | study: EMG produced TPA metagenomics assembly of...
CGCGGCATGGGCTGCATGGAGAGCACCTGCGGCGCGCTGATCGGCGCTGTGATGGTGGCGGGCATCGTCACGACGGCAAGGGCACACCCCGCATTTCCAAGGAACTGCTGCAAAACTTTCAGGAAAAGTGCGGTGCTACCATCTGCAAGGATCTGAAGGGAATAGAGAACGGCGCACCGCTGTGCCCGTGCCCGGAGTGCGTCCGCAACGCTGTTCTGGCACTGGGCGAGGTGCTGGGAGAGTAAGATGAAGAAGATCTTGTTTGTTTGCCATGGCAGGATGTGCTGGAGGGATGCACCGCCCTGCTGGAAGAGCTGCGATAAAAGGGAAAGGGGATGACGAAACGTTATTGCAAGGGCGAACGGTTTGCTGACCTGTCGTTTGCCGGGGAAGTTTTTGACAGCATAAACCTATTGACATGGTGCGAAAATGGGCTTATACTATCCCCAACACAAGGAAGGGAGCACAGACAGATGAAACGTACAACAGATGCCCGGCACAGGCTGCCCGGGCGAATGCGCTGCTCCCAGACAAATTCCCGGCAGACAGACTGAGAAAAAACAGGAAGATGCCGTTGTCTGGGAGAAGTGCCCGAACATATATCGTCACAATAAAAGGAGAACCTACAATGGCTGATTATAAACTGTGGAACGCACTGAAGGATGCTAAAAAATATCGCTGGGTGGAACTTTCTCACTCGCTGAACAACGAAAGCCCCTACTGGTCCGGCATCCCGGAAGGCTCTGTGGAGCTGGCAAAGACCGTGTGGGACTGGGGCAAGCCGGAACTGGAATGCCTGATCCAGACCTTCAAATTCCCCGGACAGTTCGGTACCCATATCGACTTCCCGGGTCACTTCATCAAGGGCAAAGCACTGTCCGAAAAGTTTGATGTGAACGACCTGATTTTCCCGCTGGTGGTCATCGATATTTCCCAGCAGGCCAAGAAAGACCCTCGCTACGCTGTGACAGTGGAGGACATCAAGGCCTATGAAGCAAAGTACGGTCCTATCCCGGATGGTGCGTTGGTGGCTCTGCGCAGCGACTGGTATAAGAAGTGGCCGGATATGGATGCGCTGTCCGGCATCGACGCAGAGGGCAAAGAAAATGCTCCCGGCTGGTCGCTGGAAGCATTGGAGTATATCTACAAGGTGCGCAATGCCGCCGCCAACGGCCACGAAACGCTGGATACCGATTCCTCTGCGGTGGCGGAGGAAAAGGGTGACCTTGCCTGCGAGCGCTATGTTCTGGACAACGACAAGCTGCAGGTGGAGGTGCTTGCAAATCTGGATAAGTTCAGCCTGCCGGTGCGGTGGTCATCGTTTCTTATCCCCGCATTGAAGGTGCAACTGGTCTGCCCGCACGGGTCTGGGCTATTACCGAATAAGAGCGGAGAAGTGGGAAAATGTCCTTTGAAAAAGCAAAAGCAGACCTAGAAGAAAAAGGCTTGGGAGACCATGTCATTGTGCTGAGCGAGTCCTCGGCAACCGTGGCGGAGGCAGCTCACGTACTGGGCGTAGAGCCTGCCAGCATCGCCAAAACGCTTTCGGTTTTGCAGGGCGAAAAGCCGGTGCTCAGCTTCAACTCGGCCTCATCCTTCTGGGCGCACTGGGCATTTTGCCCCCGCCACCAGCGCGATGCTGCATAACCTTTCCACCCTCGGCATCAGCCTGCGCAGCATGACAGACCTGTTGGAGCAGAAGTCTTCCCTGTAAAAATGGTACGCCGGAGCGTCCGCAGATGCTCCGGCGTATCGAAATGATAGATCTCCCAGCCAAAAGGAGGCTGCTGCACAAATACTGCGCAGCAGCCTCCTTTTTTAGTTCAGATGAATCGGCAAAAGCCCAGCCAGCAGCCCAGCAGGAAGAAGAGCAATACTTTACCCAGCACCGGCAGCCATAGACGCTTGCACAAAGTGGTATCCCACCGGTGGATGTTCTGCTTGGGGCAGGTGCCAACGCAGGCTTCACAGGCGATGCATTCCCCGCTGCGCAGGCTGGTTTCCTCCAGCTTCAGGCACACCGGGCACTGCTGTTTACAGGCATTGCAGCCCGGGATGCAGCCGTCGCTCTGCCGGTGCAGCCGCGCAAAGGGCAGCACCGGCAGCAGGGCAAACACCGCTCCCATGGGGCAGAGGAACTGACAGAAGAACCGGGGCTGCACCGCCATACTCAGCAAAATGAGCACAAGCAGCCCGATGCCCACACCAAAGCCCTCCGGCGGCAGATGCAGGGCTGTCAGGCGGGAAAACACCTCCCACGGGCTTGTGCCGGTCAGCAGCTTTTCCTGCCGGGTCACATACAGCGCCACCAGCCCCGCCAGCAGCAGATATTTGACCTTCTGCCCCCAAAGCACCGCCCGCTCCGGCAGACAGAGCTGCTTTTTGCGGTGAAGCAGCTTTTTCTGAATAAGCCCGGAAAGCGCCCAGACGGCATCGCCCAGGCTGCCGAAGGTGCAGGCGTACCCACAGAAAAAACGGTCGAAAAGCAGGGTGAAGCCGCACAGCCCCAGCAGGGAAAGTGTGAAGCTGTCCACAGAGAGCACCTCGCCCGCACCGATGTGCAGAAAAATCTGCTTTACCCCGGAAAAACCGGCCACAAATGCGCCCGGCATGGACACAAAGAAGAACAGCTGCACCCCGGCGCGCAGCCATGTACGGCGCTTTTTGTCCCGCTGACGCTGCTGCGCCGCCGTTAAAGGCTTTGTCTGTGTTTTTTCCATCATCCTGCCGCCTTTCCCAGTGCGTCCTCGACTGCACCGATAAGTCCTTCTGCCGTGAGGGTAGCGCCGGAAACAGTGTCCACCTCGGCAGACTGTACTGCCAGCATCTCGTCCAGCAAAGGCAGCGCCTGCTTATAGTAGGGCTTATCCTCGCCGGAGGCATCCAGCACCGCAATATCGGTCATTTTGCCGTTCTGGATGGTCACCGACACTCGGATGACATCGCCAAAACCAAAGGCGCTGCCCTCATAGGTGCCGTCCCGGTAGTCGCTCTGGCTCTGCTCTGCCTGCGCTGCGCTCTGCGCCTGCAAAACGGAAGCGTTGTAGCTTCCACCTCAGCAATCTCCTGCTTGCGCTGGCTCACCGCTGCTGCCCGGACCAGCGCCACCTGCTGGTATTGCCATAGTACCCCCAGAATCAGCAGCAGGTTCACCGCCCGGAGAAGAAAATTCTTGTATTTCATTCCACTGCTCCTTCCGTTTCAGGTTCGGCTTCGGTCTCTTCCGGCGGCAGTACCGCTTCGGGTGCCGGCAGCACTTCCTCAGAAGATGCCGGTTCCGGTTCAGAGGATGCCGGTGCATCTGCCGGGAAAAGCTGCTGCCATATTTCTTTGAGCCATGCAGGAACGGCGCTTTTTTCCTCCGGCTGCACCACCTCCACGGTGGGCGCGGTGACCGGCGTTTCCCCGGGCTCTGCTGCTTCAGACGGCGCGGCTTCTTCTGCCGTCTCTTCCGATGCTTCCTGTGCCGGGGCGGTTTTCTCTGCCGGGGCAACAGCCGCCTTTGCCAGTGCCAGCTTGACCGCGTTCAGGATGCCGGTGGAAGAGTAGGTCGCGCCGGAAATGGCATCCACATTGGGGCTTTGCCTTCCAGAATGGCGGGGATGACCTGTTTTGCCCGGGAGAGATATTCTTCCTCGTCCTCGGCGCTCAGAACCGTGATCTCCGTGATCTTATCCTCTGCCACCGTGACCTGTACCGTAATTTTGCCCTCAAAGCCTATGGCTTCGGCGGTGTAGATGCCGTCCAGATAGGTAGAGGGCGCGGTAAATTCCTCCACCACCAGCGGTGCGGCGGGTTCCGGCTGCGGCGGCAGGGGGTTGTTGACTACCTCGCCGGTCAGGGCGTTCTGCACCGCGCCCAGAATGCCCCGGCTGGTGTAGGTGGCCTCGGAAACGGCATCCACTTCCCAGCTCTGGCTTCCACCACGGTGGTCAGAAGCCGCTTGGCGCGCCGCAGAAACTGCCTGGTCTCGTGGGAAGCGTCCAAGATCTCGACCTCCGTGATGCTGCCGTTTTCCATGGTGACCTGCACCCGGACGGCACCGCCGTAGCCCCGGGAAGAGCCGACGTAAACGCCGTCGGCATAGGGCAGCTTGGGCAGTACTTCTTCCTCCGCTTCGGAGGAAGCGTCTTCTGCCGGCTGCTCCACCACAGCCGTCAGCCTTTCCGGCACGGCGGCCAGCACCGGCACGGTGCGGGGCAGGGCAAAAAGCACGGCTGCCGCTGCCGCCACCGCCGGGAGCAGCTGCACCAGCGGCAGCAGCGCATTGCAATGTTTTTTGTTCATTCCATCTTCTCCTGACACGGAAAAGCAAGGCCGCCTGCTTCAAGCGACCTTGCTGTTCTGTACTGTATTTTGCTGGATCAGGCAGCCTTCAGGTTCTGCACAGCATCGGTCAGGTGGGTCACCTGTTCCAGTGCAGCAGCCTTATACAGGGTATCCCGGCTCAGCAGCTCCACGCTTTCGGCCAGCTCAGTCTCCAGATCAGCGTAGCTGGCTGCGGTGTAAGCGGCCTTTGCCTTGCTCTGTGCCGTGGCGACCACAGCCTGCAGAGCGGCGCGGTCTGCATCGCTTGCCAGCTCGTGCTTGGCAAGGTTCTCGGCAGTGGTCTGGAACTTCACCACCGTGTCGGCATAGCCAGTGCACGGATGGTGATAGTCCAGTAGCCGGTGCCATCGGTGCCCTCCGGCAGTTGGCAGCGGGCGGAATCGCTCAGACCCAGCTGGATGCCCATGGACTTGTGCATCCAGTTGTCGGCTGCAAACTTTGTGCCGTAGGAGGCCTTGGCGTGGGTGTAGGTGCTGTCATCGCCGTAGTAGGTCCACATCACAGACTGCATCCGAGAGCCCAGCTCGCCGTAGTTGCCGTTCAGGTCCACACGGATGAACTCGCCAAAGCTGCCTACATCGCTGCCGCTGCGCAGGTTCACGGTAAGACCATCCGCAGCCTTCTGGGCGGCTTCTGCCACGCCGGAACCGGTGCCGGTGTGCGCGGCAGAGAAGGTGTAGCCATCGCCGCTTTTGGTTGCGTACTTCAGGCCGTTGGTGTTTTCGTCCACCGCAGCCGTCAGGGTATAGGCGGTCAGGTTCTTTTCAGAGTAGCCGCCCACCAGTTGACCGCCGTTTTCCACGACGGTGTACTTGGAGCAGAAATCTGCAAGGTCGCTGGTGGCCACGCGCACCGGCACATACTTGGTGCCCAGCACCTCGTAGTGATCCATCTGCACGGTGGAGCCGTCGGCCTTGGTAATGGTGCCCCGGTTCCAGCCCACGGTGGTGCCATCGGCCAGATAGATGGTCTTGCCATCCTCCGACCAGTGGGAAACGGTGTAGCTGCTGCCGTCCTTGGCGTAGATCACAGCAGTGCTCTGGAAGCTGCCGCGGTGCAGACCGTGGTTGACGGTAGCGCGGGAGACCGCATCAAATGCGCCCAGGTCGTGCTCCTCGTGGCTGTCCAGCTGTGCAGAGGCGGCAGCGTTGCCGGCAGCATAGACCGTCTCGTTTGCCCAGTACTCATCCCAAGTCAGGGCAGCATAGAGATAGGTGTACTTTTTGCCCAGCAGAAAATCGAAAAAGTCGTTCTCCTCCTCGGCGGGGGCTGCTGCAAAGGCGGTAGCGGTCAACAGAGTGAACGCCATAGCTGCCGACAGCAGCAGGGAAAGAAATTTCTTTGCTCTCATGAAAAATGCTCCTTTCATCGCAAAGGCAGAGAATCACTGCCACATAGTTAGTTGATCCTAACATTTCGCGCAAAAAATCTGTGGGGTAATGCCCCTCAGATGGTTAGGTTGAACTAATTTGACGAAATTTAAAATAGCACGCATACAGGGGCTTGTCAAGAAAAAACAGGGATGTTTATAGAGGCTAATTTTTCGGCAAAAGGTGCCGACAGCACCCGCTATACCGCAAAGCCATTGACCTTTTTGCCGGAGCCATGCTGTATGTTGTGGTGGAGGAACTGATCCCAGAAATGTCGCAGGGATAGCACTCCAACGTCGGCACGGTGTTTTTTGCGGTGGGCTTCAGCGTGATGATGGTGCTGGATGTGGCACTGGGGTGACGGTTGGGGGTTCCCGAAAGCGAAATCTCTTTCAAAATCTCCGAAAATGCCTAAACTTCTTGACAGAGGAGACGGCAGGGCGTATTATTTTGGCAGAAGGGCCGCTGAGAAGCGGCTTTTTATAAGACCGAAAGTTAGCTTTAGCTAACTCGAAACTCTGCCCTATACGAAGAAATATATCTCTTCTATTTACAGGTGGAAAATAAATAGAGAAGGAGCGTATCAGGATGAAGATCTACCATTTTGGTGCAGAGGATGCCCCGGTGCTGTTGCTGCTGCCGGGCACTTGTTGCCATTGGAAAAGCAATTTCGGTGCCGTGATCCCGCTTCTGGCTGACAGCTTCCGGGTGCTGTGCGTCAGCTACGATGGCTTTGATGAGACTGAACAGACCGAATTTCCCACCATGCTGGAGGAGACCGAAAAGATCGAGGCCTACCTCAAGACCCACTGCGGCGGTCACATCCGGGCGGCCTACGGCTGCTCTCTGGGCGGCTCGTTTGTGGGGCTGCTGGCGGCACGGCAGAACATCCACATGGACTGTGGCATTCTGGGCAGCTCCGATCTGGATCAGGCATCGCCGCTGGCGGCAAGATTGCAGACTGATTTTCTGCTGCCATTGATCTACCCTGTGGTGCGGGACGGAAAGTTTAAGGCAAAATTTCTCCAAAAGCGTCTGGATAAGCGTGCCAGAGAGTCGGGGGATTATGTCAAAGCCTTTCTGAAAATGTTCGGTGAGGCCCGCCCTTATGTGACCATGCAGAGCTGTAAAATCAGTTCTACTCCGATCTTATCACTCCGCTGCCGGATAAGATCCATGTGCCCGGTACCGAGATCCATATTTTTTACGCCCTGAAAATGGGCGCAAAATATCGTGCCCGGTATCAGCAGCATTTTGCACATCCTGTTCTCCATGAGCAGAACTTGCAACACGAGGAATTGCTGGCCTGTCACCCGGAGCAGTGGGCGCATCTGGTAAAAAGTATTGCATTGTGAACGGTAAAACGTATCTGGAGCAAGCAGGATTTTGTAAGATCCAGAACCACAAAAATAAAAAGGGCTGGCTGTGCATCACAGCACAGAAATGAGGTGCGATTATGTCAAAAAAGGCAACGGAATTCCAAAGAAAAGCAATGAGCTGGATGTACCGGGGCAAGGAAATCTTCAAGCCTTTGAACACCGGCTGGATCGATGAAAATGTCGCCTGTGTGCGGGAGTGGGTGGCAAATATCTTTTTCTACCGCAAGGGCGATACGACCATTATGATCGATGCCGGATACAACTATGACCGGCTGGCAGAGAAGATGAACTGGCTGGGAATCGACCCGTATTCCATCCGGCACATCCTCATCACCCATCAGGACACCGACCATGTAGGTGCGGTGGAAGCAGACAGTCCGGGGCTGTTTCAGAATGCAAAGCTGTACATAAGCGCGATCGAGAACCGCTATCTGACCGGAGAAGCACGCCGCAAGGTCATTTATCATCTCTATAAGCTGCCGCAGGTGACGATCAACAATGAAAAAGTGCTGCTGCACGATGGTGAGGTCTTTGATATTGACGGCATCAGGATCGAGTGTTTTCTCGTTCCCGGTCATACATGGGGGCACATGGTATACCTTGTGGACGGGAAATATCTCTTTACCGGCGATACCCTCTGGTTCGGTGCGGACGGCGGATACAGTTTTATTTCTTCGCTGGCAGAGGATAACAAGCTGGCGGTGAAGTCTTTGGCTTTGCTGGAGAAAAAGCTGAGAAAACGTGGGCTGCATCCGCTGTTCATTACCGGTCACACAGGTTGGACGGACAACATGGAGTTTGCCTTTGCGCACAAAAATGAGCTGTGCTCGCCTTTCAAGAAAAGAGCCCACGACCCCAATGCGCTTTACGATGCCTATGATGAATCCGATGATACTGAGGAAAACTCAAAAAGCGGGTACTTGAAGGGCGTGGGAAGATAAGGAAGTGCAGGCGGCGCACCGGCATTCTTTGGCGCGATGACGGAGCGTAATCCGAAAAAATAATGCTGCAAAAACCAAGGGGCGGATGGTATGAGAACTTTGGAATATGGAAAAGAACATGAAAAGACGCTGCTGTTTCTGCCGTGCACGGCGGAGCCGGAGTGGGCGTTCGCCGACTCGGTTGGCCGGCTTTCGCAGGATTACCATGTGATTCAGATCGTCTATGACGGTCACGGCGAAACGGGAGAAGACTTTATCTCTGTGGAGACGACAGTAGACGAGGTAACAGATTGGCTGCAAGCGCGCGGCATTACCCACTTGAACGCGGCATATTTGATTTTCTAAGAAGTTGGAAATTGCCCAAATGAAAAGCAGAATCATGAACTGCAATCGGAGGCAAAAAAGATGAAGACGGAGAAAACGAAAATGCTGATTCGATGGTGCATTCTCGGTGCGATCGGGGCAGTACTGACGATCCTGGCGGCAGGCATTGTGGTGCCCGCTTTGTCCTATCTGCTCAGCTTTGCCGCCGGAGCCATGCTGTATGTGGTGGTGGAGGAGCTGATCCCGGAAATGTCGCAGGGGCAGCACTCTAACGTCGGCACGGTGTTTTTGCGGTAGGCTTCAGCGTGATGATGGTACTGGATGTGGCACTGGGATAGCGCATGGTTGAGAAAATTGCGATGCAAGGGGCGAAGAAAGGAAAAACATGAAAGACAGAGATCTGCCAGTTGACCACAGCTGCCATTCCAAGCCCTGCAAAAGATGGATTGTGGAGATCGGATTGAATAAACAGTATGATTGATATCATTTTTCATGACAAAACGGGGGTCACTCCCTATAATCCCGGACAAACAGGCGGCTTTGAAAATGCGGCCGGAAGTGGAGAAATTCACTATTACCGGCTGTTTGATGGCGTGGGGATCATGCTGCTGCGGCTGGAGATGGAGACCTATACGGAAATCCGCACGCAGATCGGTATGATAGAGATCAATTTCTGCATCAATGGCCGTTTTGAAACCAGCTTTTCCATGCGCGATAGCGTTCTGCTAAAGCCGGGGGATATGGCCGTCAGCTGCTACGACGGACGGCATGGAACACGTTCAGAGTCACGGTTCCCGCTGGGCTGTTACGAAGGGCTGTGTCTGGAAGTTGATCCAGCAGCCGCTCAGAACTGGCTTGAGAAGAACGCACCGGGCTTTTCGGTGGATTTTGCGGTACTGAAGCAGAATCTTCTGGGAAACCGATGGTTCATGTTCGGTACGGCAGGACCCCGCTGTGAGCACGTTTTCCGGGAATTGTACGAAAATGCGCCCTACATGGATCTCCGGTTCCTGCGGCTCAAGGTGGTGGAGCTGTTGATGCTGCTGAGCCGCATTCCGCAGGAGGAAGGAACGGACTTGTACTGTTCTACCGAACAGACCGAACTGGCACACCATCTCCGGGATCACCTTCTGACAAACCGGGAGGGGTATGTCTCCCTTGCGCAGCTGGCAGAAGAACACGGGATCTCGGTTTCGCACCTGCAAAAAATGTTCAAACAGGTCTACGGTGTGCCAGTATACCACTATATCAAGGAATACCGTCTGGAACAGGCTGCCGTAGAGCTTGTCCGGAGCGCAAAGCCCATTACGCAGATCGCACAGAATGCAGGATATGACAACGCCAGCAAGTTTTCGGAGGCTTTCCGGAAACGATATGGAACGACCCCGTCGCAGTACCGCACCCACGCAAATGGACTCGCAAAACGGAGCAGGGAAATCAGAATGGAGTAGTCCACGGCCGAAAAATATGCTAAAGTACAGAGCGGTTAGAACAAACTTACTTTAAAACCGGAGGTACTTTCATATGATGATGAAAAAGAAATTTGTTGCAGTGGCCTTGTCTGCGGTCTGCCTGCTGTCTGCTGTCGGCTGCGGCCAGCAGAGCGCAAGCACAGCGTCTTCGGCATCCAGCGTTTCCTCCTCGGTGGCTTCTTCGGCTTCCGCAAGTCAGGTAATGGATGCGGAGGATTATCTGTCTGGTATCAGCGGGACTTATGTGGAACTGTTCCCGGAGATGGCAAAGAGTGAATACCGGAATTTGTGGATCGACGCTGCGACTCCGCTGGTAGGCGAGGACAATGCGGAATCGGCTACGGATATGCTGCTGGGAATGTGCATGGCAGAGCCGTATGGCGAGGAGGCTGTTGAAAAATATGCAGCAGATCCGGACAGCACGGCGTTCAACTGCTATTTTCTGGGCGGCGTGGAAAAATTCGTGATGAATGGCGACACCATCACCGGTCTGGATGCGCAAGGACAGGAAGTGTTTGCACACACCTACCAGAAACTGGATGTGGACAATGAAAACAGCTTCCTCTTCTACCAGAGCGAGGATGCGGATTCCGGGGAGTTTACCTACTTTGCCTTTGCGCCCGATACGATGGAAACGACGTATCATCTGGAATTCCGCTATGCAGAGGATCTCGACGACCTGCAGAGCTGGTATGAAGGAAATTATGCTTATTGGAATGCTGCCGCCATCGCAGAGGACTATGATCAGGCAACTATGGAAAATGTCATTGAACTTTTCGTCACGGAAAATTTGTCTGAGGCAGAATAAACGGCACATGCGCACCCGATCATGTCAGGCGGTACGCATGGCAATATTACGGTAAGGATGTGATTTGATTGAAAAAACGATCGGACTTTTCCCGGCTGATGGGCTATGCAGGCGGACATCGGGTATTCACCTATGCTTCACTGGTGCTCTCCGCTGTCAGCGCACTGATGGCGCTGATCCCGTTCCTCTATATCTGGATGATCTTGCGGGATGTGCTGGCTGTCGCACCGGACTATGCGCAGGCGGTGAACATCCCCCATTACGGCTGGATGGCAGTGTTGTTTGCAGTGCTGTCTTACCTTATTTACATTGCAGCGCTGATGTGCTCCCACCTGTCGGCGTTCCGGGTGGCGACCAATCTGCGGCTGGCGGTGTCGGAGCATCTGGCGGTGCTGCCGCTGGGCTTTGCCGAGACTTTCGGCAGCGGCAAGCTGCGCAAGATCATCCATGAGAGCACGGGAGCAGCCGAGACCTATCTGGCCCACCAGCTGCCCGACCAGTACAACGCCATCGCCACCCCGGTGGGGCTGCTGGTTTTGCTGCTGGCGTTCGACTGGCGGCTGGGGCTGCTGAGCCTTGCGCCGGTGGTGCTGGCTTTCCTCATCATGGCGACCATGACCGGCAAGCGGATGGTTGAAAAAATGCGGCAGTACGGCAACGCACTGGAGGCTATGTCCAATGAGGCGGTAGAGTACGTCCGAGGCATTCCGGTGGTCAAGACCTTCGGGCAGAGTGTGTTTTCCTTCAAAAAGTTCAAGGCCGCCATTGATGAGTACGAAAAGTGGGTCATCTCCTACACCAAAGATCTGCGACTGCCATGATGTTCTATACCGCCGCCGTCAACGGGGTGTTCGCCTTTTTGATCGCGGGCGGGCTGCTGTTCACGACCCACGGCGTCACCCCGGAGTTTCTGCTGAACCTGCTGTTCTATATCATCATCACGCCGGTGATCTCCCTGACTCTGACCCGTATGATGTATATGAGCGAGAACAAGATGGTGGTGGCGGATGCACTGGCACGCATCGACTCGGTGCTGGAGACGGCGCCCATGCAGGTGCAGGCTGTTCCGCAGTACCCGAAGGATTCCTCTGTCACGTTGCGGGATGTGCATTTCAGCTACGACGGAAAAACCGAGGTCATCAAGGGCGTTTCGCTGGAGATTCAGCCGGGACAGACGGTGGCCTTTGTAGGCCCCTCCGGCGGCGGCAAATCCACGCTGGCAAACCTTGTCTGCCGGTTCTTTGATGTGCAGAGCGGCAGCGTCC
>ENA-OQCN01001425-OQCN01001425.1-human-gut-metagenome-genome-assembly--contig:-NODE-1425-length-11883-cov-4.924974_pt1 | contig 11883 bp, 17 predicted proteins | sample MGYA00242497_ERZ504576 | MGnify/ENA primary metagenome ERZ504576 (study PRJEB26092, sample SAMD00036296) | human gut metagenome | host: Homo sapiens | study: EMG produced TPA metagenomics assembly of...
CGAGGAGGCTCCCCGTTGGGGAGCTGGCGCGAAGCGCTGAGAGCGAGGACGCTGACAGTGAGGAAATTGCTATGAGTAAATATCTCTCTCCGAAACTTGAAACAGTCACCCCCTATACTCCGGGGGAGCAGCCGCAGGACCAGCAATACATCAAGCTGAACACCAACGAAAGCCCCTATCTGCCCAGCCCGGCGGTGGTGGCGGCGGTGAGCGAGCACGAGGTGGAAAAGCTCCGTCTCTACTCCGACCCCGCCTGCACCGACCTGCTGAAAACGGCGGCGGTGCACTTTGGCCTGCAGCCGGATCAGATCATGCCCGGCAACGGCAGTGACGAGAACCTTTTCTTTGCCCTGCGGGCCTTCTGCGATGAGACCCACCCGCTGGCCTATGCCGACATCACCTACGGCTGTTACAGCGTCTGGTGCGGCTGATGCATATCCCCAGCCATATCATCCCGCTGAAGGAGGATTTCACCCTTGACCCCGCCGATTACTACGGTTGAACGAGACCATCGTCATCGCAAACCCCACGCCCCCACCGGCTTGGCCCTGCCCCGCAGTGCCATCGAGGGCATCCTGAAAGCGAACCCTGACAATGTGGTCATTGTGGATGAGGCCTATGTGGACTTTGGCGGCGAGAGCTGCGTGCCGCTCATTGACCGGTACGACAACCTGCTGGTGGTGCAGACCTTCTCGAAATCCCGCCAGCTGGCAGGAGCGCGGCTGGGCCTTGCCATGGGCAGCGCCAGCCTCATTGCGGATCTGAACCGGGTCAAGTTCAGCCTGAACCCCTACAACATCAACCGGCTGACTTTGAAAGCCGGGCAGGCCGCGCTGGAAGATACCGTTTATTTTGAAAAGACCCGTGCCGCCATCGTGGACACCCGGGCCTGGACAAAACAGCAGCTGGAAGCCCGGGGCTTTGCGGTGCTGGACAGCCGCTCCAACTTCCTGTTTGCCTCTACCCAAAAGAAAAACGGCGGCGAATTGTACAAGAAGTTGAAGGAAAAGGGCGTTCTGGTGCGCCACCTTGATGCCCCGCGCATTGAAAACTGGCTGCGCATCACGATCGGCACGCCGGAGCAGATGCAGATCTTCCTGAACACCCTTGACAAAATAATGGAGGAATGACCCATGCGGGAAGTGACACTGGAACGCAACACCAACGAGACCCAGATCGAGCTGACCCTGAATCTGGACGGTGCGGGACGCTATGAGGTGGACACTGGCTGTGGGTTCCTGAACCACATGCTGGAGCTGTTTGCCCGCCATGGCCGGTTTGACCTGGTGCTCACCTGCCACGGGGATGTGGAGGTGGATTACCACCACACGGCTGAGGATATCGGCATTGCACTGGGGCAGGCCTTTGCCCGGGCGCTGGGCGAGATGCGGGGCATCCAGCGGTATGGCAGCTTCTACCTGCCCATGGATGAGGCGCTGGTGCTCTGCGCGGTAGACCTTTCGGGCCGGTGCACCCTGAACTGGGATGTCCACTGCAAGACCGAAAAGGTGGGCGATTTCGATGTGGAATGCGCCTCGGAGTTCTGGCTGGGCTTTGCCCGCAATGTGCCCGCTACGCTCCACTTTGTACAATTTGCAGGGGAAAATACCCACCACATTCTCGAAGCCTGCTTCAAGGGTGCGGGCCGCGCGCTGGCTGCGGCAGTCGCCATTGATGCCGCCCACCGGGACGAGATCCCCTCCACGAAAGGACTGCTGGTATGATCGCGATCATCGATTACGGCGTGGGCAACCTGTTCAGCCTGCGCTCCAGCCTGACGCATCTGGGCTGGAGGCCGTTGTGACCGCCGATGCACAGACCATCCGCAAGGCCGACCGGCTCATCCTGCCGGGGGTGGGTGCCTTTGGCGATGCCATGGACAAGCTCTCGGCCACCGGTCTGGTGCCGGTCATCCGGGAGCAGGCGGCGCAAAAGCCCTGCTGGGCATCTGCCTGGGAATGCAGCTGCTCTTTGAAAAAAGCTATGAGTACGGCGAACATGGGGGCCTGGGCTTTGTCAAAGGTGAGGTCTGCCCGCTGGAGCCTGACCTGAAAGACAAAACCCTCAAGGTACCGCAGATCGGCTGGAACGCCCTGCACATCGTACGGGATGACCCGCTTTTCCGATACATCCGTGAGGGCGAGTATGTCTATTACGTCCACAGCTACTACGGCAAAAATTGTACCGGGAGTACACTTGCTGTCAGCGATTACTCCATCCCCGTGACCGGCGTGGTCAGGCGGGCAGGGTGTACGGTACCCAGTTCCACCCCGAGAAGAGCGGGGAGACGGGGCTGCGGATCTTGAAGGCGTTTGCAGAATTGTAAACTGGCTCGCCCTCTCAGTCAAGGCCTGACGGCTTTGCGAAGCAAAGACGGAGAGGGTAAGGCCGCTAAAGGAGAAACTATGAATCTATTCCCAGCCATTGACCTGCGAGGCGGCAAAATTGTCCGCCTGACGCAGGGAGATTACGACCGTATGACCGTTTACGGGGAGGACCCCTGCGCACAGGCCCGGCAGTTTGTGGAGGCCGGGGCCAGGTATCTCCACGTTGTGGATCTGGACGGCGCAAAGGACGGCACCCTTTCCAACTACAAATCCATTGCCGCGCTGGCAGAGCAGGGGGGCTTGTATATCGAGGTGGGCGGCGGCATCCGCACGGAGGAGCGCATTGAAAAATACCTTTCTCTGGGCGTGAATCGCTGCATCCTGGGCAGCGTGGCCGTGACGGATTTTGATTTCACGGCCCGGATGCTGAGGCGCTACGGCGAACGGATCGCCGTGGGGGTGGATGCCAAAGATGGATTTGTTGCCATCCACGGGTGGAAGGAGGTCAGCGCTGAAAAGGGCGTGGATTTCTGCAGGCGGCTGGCAGATGCCGGGTGCACGGCCATCATCTACACCGACATTGCCTGTGATGGTGCCATGCAGGGCACGAATCTGGCGCTGTACCGCCAGCTGGCGGCAGAGGTGCCGGGCGTGGCCTTCACGGCCAGCGGCGGCATCTCGTCGGAGGCCGAGCTGTTGGAACTGAAAAAGATGGGCACCGCTGCCGCGATCCTGGGAAAGAGCCTGTATACCGGGGCGCTGGATCTGAAACGTTGTGTAGAACTGGTGCGGAATTAAACGGAGGGGAACGAAAATGATCACAAAACGCATCATTCCCTGTCTGGATGTCCGGAATGGCCGGGTGGTCAAGGGCACGAATTTTGAGGGCATCCGGGATGTGGCCGACCCGGTGGAGATGGCCCGGATGTACAACGCCGCCGGTGCCGACGAGCTGGTGTTCTACGATATCACCGCCAGCTTTGAGGGCCGCGCTCTGTTCACCGATATTCTGACCCGGGTGGCAAGCGAGATCTTCATCCCGCTGACCGTAGGCGGCGGCATCAACACGCTGGAGGATTTTGACCGGGTGCTGAAATGCGGTGCCGATAAGGTCAGCGTCAACTCGGGCGCTCTGCGGGACCCCGCCTTATTCCGGCGGCGGCCCAGAAATACGGCGACCAGTGCGTGGTGCTCTCGGCGGACGTGAAGCGGGTGAACGGCCAGTTCCGGGTGTTCGCCAAGGGCGGGCGCGAGGATACCGGCCGGGACGCGCTGGACTGGATCAGCTGGTGCGTGGCGCATGGCGCGGGGGAGATCTGCCTGAACAGCATTGACACCGATGGTGTCCGCACCGGCTTCGATCTTGAGATGCTGGACGCGGTCGCTGCCCGGGTGAATGTACCCATCATCGCCAGCGGCGGCGCGGGCAAAAAGGAAGATTTCCTTGAGCTGTTCCACCACAAGGCATCGACGCTGGCCTTGCGGCGGGCATTTTCCACCAGAAACTGCTGACCATCCACGACCTGAAAACCTATCTGAATGAAAATGGTGTCGAAATGCGGCTGTAAGCTCTTGCGTTTCGGGCAACTTTAGGATAAACTGTAAGTATCCCCTTTGGGGGAGGGAGTATTGACCATGGAACTGAAATTTGATGAAAAGGGCCTCATTCCTGCAATCGTGCAGGATCACTACACCAAAGAGGTGCTCACCCTTGCCTACATGAACGCCGAGACGCTGGCACTGACCATTGCCGAGGGGCGTACGGTGTTCTGGAGCCGGAGCCGTCAGGAGATCTGGCGCAAGGGCGATACCAGCGGCAATGTCCAGCATGTGGTGTCCATCACTGCAGACTGCGACAAGGACGCACTGGTGGTGGAGGTGGTCAAAGATGGCCCTGCCTGCCATACCGGTGCCGAGAGCTGCTTCTTCAACGAAGTGTATGTCTCGCCGGAGCTCAAGCAGTTCAGCTGGCAGGGGCTTTACGAACTCATCCAGGGCCGCAGGGATCATCCCCAGGAAGGCAGCTATACCACCTACCTGTTCGAGAAGGGCAAGGAGAAGATCCTGAAAAAGGTGGGCGAGGAGTGCACCGAGGTCATCATTGCGGGAGAAAAAGAGGACAAGGCCGAGACCATCTATGAGATCAGCGACCTGGCATACCATGTGCTGGTGCTGATGGTGCAGGCGGGCATCACGGTGGAAGAGATCACCCGTGAGCTGGAAAAACGACACGTCATTGACCACAAGGTCAAACAGGAAAGGATGCAGTGATTTAGTTATGGCAGATTATAAGAAGTCCAGTGTTCATTGCCACTCGACGATGTGCGATGGCAGAAATACCTTGCAGGAAATGGCCAGTGCCGCCTGTGCACAGGGCCTGACGACCCTGGGCTTCTCCGGCCATAGCTATACTCAGCGGGACCGTGAGTACTGCATGAGCCCCAGCCGCACTGCCCAGTACAAGGCCACCATTGCAAAGCTCAAGGCAGAGTACAAGGCAAGGTGGACATCCTCTGCGGCATCGAGTGGGACAGCCTGAGCGAGGACAAGCCCGAGAACTACGATTACTGGATCGGTGCGGCCCATCACCTGTACGGCAAGAACACCGGCAAGTACTACGAGATCGACTTCCGTCCGCAGGATCTGCACGACTGCATCTTTGATGATTTCGATGGCGATCCGCTGGCGGCTGTGGAGGCCTACTTTGCAGAGGTGGAGAAGGTTGCCGCCAAGGGACCGGACATTCTGGCCCACATCGACCTCATCAAGAAGCTGAACGGCGAGGGTGAGTTCTTTGATGAAGAGGCTCCCCGCTACCGGGCCGCTGCCCTCAAGGCCCTGAGCGCAGCCAAAGAGCACAACTGCCTGCTGGAAGTGAACACCGGCGGCGTTTACCGCGGCTACCGCAAGGACTTCTACCCCAGTGCATGGATGCTGGAGGAGTGGAACAAGATGGGCGGCAAGGTCATCATCACCTCCGACTCCCACGATGTTTCCAGCCTGACCTTCGGCTTTGAGGAAGCTGCCGCCGCCATCAAGGCTGCCGGCTTCACCAGCGTGGAGGTGCTGACCGGCCACGGCTTTGAGACCCAGGAGCTGTAAAAGAAAAATAAAGCACAACCCTCTCCGTTTTTGCTGTGCAATGCCGGGGAGGGTTGTTTTCCGTAAACTGTGAGGAACCTTATGACCCGAACTGCGAAAAAATCCCCCTTCAGCATGAATGTAGACCTGATGCACGGTCCCATTTTCAAAAACCTGCTGCTGTTCATGCTGCCCATCTTCATCTCCAACCTGTTCCAGCAGCTCTATAACACCGTGGACACCATGATCGTGGGCAATGTGCTGGGCGATACCGCCCTTGCCGCCATTGGCTCCTGCGGCTCGATCTACGAGCTTCTGGTCGGTTTTGGCCTCGGTATCGGCAACGGTCTTGCAATCGTTGCAGCGCGCTCCTACGGGGCGCAGGATCACGATCTGCTCAAAAAGACCGTGGCAGGCTCACTGGTCATCGGTCTGGTGGCTTCCCTCTGCATTACGCTGGCGGGTGTGCTGGGCCTGCACACGCTGCTCCTCATGCTGGACACCCCGGCGGAGATCCTGGACGATGCGTACCGCTACATTTTGACCATCGATCTGGGCGTGCTGGTCATGTTCGCCTATAACCTCTGCGCGGGCCTGCTGCGCGCCATTGGCAACAGCGTGATGCCGCTGGTGTTCCTGCTCATCTCCTCGGGCCTGAATGTGGTGCTGGATCTCCTGTTCATTGCAAGGATGGGCATGGGGGTGCAGGGAGCGGCTGTGGCAACGGTCATCTCGCAGGGCGTTTCGGTGGTGCTCTGCATCCTGTACATCTTCCTCAGAGTGAAGATCCTGCTTCCGGAAAAGCAGCATTTCAGGGTGGGCAGCCACCTTTACTGGGAGTTGTTCAGCCAGAGCATCTCCATGGGCCTGATGAGCAGCATCGTCTCGGCTGGCTCGGTGGTGCTGCAGTACGGCATCAACGGGCTGGGCACGCTGGTCATCGCCGGTCACACCGCCGCCCGGAAGCTGTTCTCCTTTACCACCATGCCGGTCATGGCCATGGCATCGGCATGCTCCACGTTTGTTTCCCAGAACCGCGGCGCAAACCAGCCGGAGCGTGTCCGCAAGGGCATGAAGGAGATCGCCCTGTACAGCGTGGTGGTGGCCGTGCTGGCGATCTTTCTGATGCAGCTGGGCGCAGAGTGGATGGTGCGGCTCATCTCCGGCTCCAGCGAGCCTGTGGTTCTGGAAAACGGTGCACGGTATCTGCTCTGGAACGCGCCCTTCTACTCGGTGCTGGGTGTTCTGCTGGCCACCCGCTATGCCCTGCAGAGCCTGGGGCAGAAGGTCCTGCCCCTCTTCTCCAGTGTCATCGAGCTGGTGGGCAAGGTGGTATTCGTGCTCTTCTTCATCCCGAAGTTTGCCTATAACGCCGTCATCCTCTGTGAGCCCATCATCTGGTGCTTCATGGCGGCGTACCTCGTGCTGGTCTACCTGCACGACCCGTTTGTGTTCCCGAAAAAAGCAGAATAAGGAAAGACCCGGCTGCCGATGACAGCCGGGTCTTTGTGTCTGCAGGAAGTGGATGAAACGGATCGGGCAATGGGGCTTACAGTGCCGAATAGCCGAAGCTGTTGACCAGTGCATCGATATGCTGGCCTGCCTTGCACATGGGGCACTCGCGGGAATCGAAGCTGGCGTAATCGGGCAGGTTGGAGGGGTCAAAAATAGAGGTGACCGGGATGCCCAGGCACTCGGTAGCGGTGGCGAAGATGGCGCTCAGGCCCGCCACGGTGCCGCCGTAGTAGTTGACTGCCTCGATCGCAGCCTGCACGGTATAGCCGGTGGTGATGGAAGCAGCCAGGATCAGCACGTGCTTGCCCTTGACCATGGGGGCCAGATTGTCGCGCAGGATGATCTGGCTGCCGGTGGTGTACTCCGGGGTGATGACATAGATGGTCTGGTGGGCATTCATGTTGGCAAAGCCGTCCTTGGTCAGCTCGTTGGCAAGGCAGGTGCCGATGACCTGTGTACCGTCCAGGCAGAGGACAGTATCCACGATGGTGTTGTGCTGGTAGGCAGCCACCAGCTCTTTTGCCACGGCCTTTGCCTCGGAAAGGCGGGACTTCTGGGTGGTGACATCGATATAGTAATTGATGTGGCTGTGGCTGGTTGCGAAATGGCCCTTTGCCACACGCAGGAACAGATTGCTCTTGTTGGTGGGAAGCTTTACCATGTTGATCATAACTGCAACACTCCTGTTCTGTCAAACTACGGCCCATGGCCTTTTTGAGCGGAAACACAAACAGCGCGGCGGCCCCTGCCGCTGCGCTCCCATTCTTTTCCATGAACCTATGGTATCAGAAAATGCGGGTGTACACAAGATACAGAATTGCTGAAAATTTGAAGAAAAATTGAGACACTTTGCCAGCACAAACGGCGCAAAAAAGCCGCCCGGCTTTCCCGGACGGCTTGGGATGTACGTTGGGGAGATTACTTGGTGGTGGTAGAGCCGGAGCTGGCGCTTGCGGCACGAGCCAGAACCCAGTTCATGGAATACTCGGCATAATGCAGGTCGGGGCAGTAGGTAAAGACCAGCTTTTCGCCCTCAGCCAGAGAGGTGTTGAGCGTGATGGTGCCCTTATTGATAGCGCTGTTTGCCAGGTTGGTGTCCAGCAGGGAAGCGTCGATCTTAAGTTCGTTGCTGGTTCCACCAACATACTTTGCCTTCTGCTTGCCGTCCTTACCGTAGACGATCGCCTTGAAGTTGCTGGGCTGGATGGGCAGGTTGTTGGTGCGGCCAACGGTGATCTGGAAGGGGAAGGTAATGGTATTGCCGGTCAGGTTAATATCCTTGTACTTCTTGGCATTGTCATCGTAGGTGCCCAGAACAGCATTGATCTGCAGAACAGTGATGGAACCGGCACCATCGCAGTACAAGTTCTTGGTATCGGTCTGATCACAGCCGGAGAAGAGGCTGGCACCCGCAACGGCCACAGCTGCAACAGCGGAGTATTTCAGGAAAGAGCGGCGAGAAAATGCTAACGACATAATCGTTCCTCCTTATAATGTGCAAAGCGCACGAAAATGCCAAAAGGCTCTGCCTATACAATAGGCGAAACGGGGGCGAATGTCAATGGTTTTCACAAATATTTTGTGAAATTTTCCCACCGCCGCCGTGCAAATCATACGAAATTTCGTCCTGCTTGATCAGGCTTTGGTCTTGATCAGGCTTTGGTCAGGTCAGAGGCGTTGATGGTAAGTTCAGGGTCTTGCCGGAAACAAAGGTCGGGGTGTAGGTCACACCGATCTGCTGCCAGGTGGTGGGCACCATGCAGACCAGCTCAATGTAGCCTGCACCCTGCGGGGGAATGGCAGAGGCCGTGGTAAAGCTCTCGGTGGCGCTGTCGTACAGCTGGACATAAGCGCCGCCCTCGGCTGCCTGACCGTCGCAGGTGAAGGAGAAGTCGGTGGTGGAGGCAGACAGAGCGTGGAAGTAACCGGCAGTGTTGGCAGCGATCTGCTCCGGGGTATCCAGAGGATAGGCCTCGCCGATCTCCAGAATGTTCTGTGCGCCGATGGCAAAGGTGTCGCGGCTGGAACGGTTTGCAGAGGTGATCAGCATGGCAATGTACTCATAGCCTCGGCATCGGGGGCACTTGCCAGAGTAAAGACGCTGGTCAGCTGGACCGCCAGATTGTTCCAGTTGCTGATCTTATCGCCGACCTTGACCTCGATGGAAGAGTTATCGCCGGCCTGGCAGCCGCCCAGCACAGCAGCAGCGCCCAGAGCAGCGGCAGAAGCACCGGTGACCTTGAGGAAGGTGCGGCGGGAAATCTTGTTCGACATAAAGCTTGCCTCCTTAATCAATGGCAGAAATCTTTTTCTTCGCTGATTCGTTTATAGCATTTTTTACCGGAAATTGCAAGGCCCTGGGCACAGAATTAACAGGAGTTTCACACAGAAGCTCACTGGTTGGGGTCCAGGCCGCGCACATGGGTCTCGCTGGTCTTGACCAGATTCAGCAGGCTGGGGGTGTACAGCGGGTATTCCCGGGTCAGGCTCTCGGTGGTCATGGCAAGGCAGGAGGGGTCTTTCACGCCCTCGGCACCGTTCAGGTCCTCACCGGCCAGCAGGTCCTCCACGTTGCTCTCGCTCATCCGCATCACGGCATCGGAGTAGCCGGGCCAGCGGCGGGCCTCCACGCTGAACAGGCTCTGGGCGTTGTGGGGTTCGGCGGAATAGAGCAGGCGGAACATCTTGGCCACGGCCATCATCAGGTAGGTGCTGACCTCGGTGGTCAGGGCCTTGCTGTGGCACTCGGCGATCTTGGCATACAGCACGTTCAGGCTGTTGGAGATCAGCTTTTTGTTCATGGTGGGCAGAACGCTGCCATGGTAGACGTTGTCCTTCATCTTATCGGGGTTGGGCAGGTCATCGGCGTTCAGCATCATGCCGTTGCGCTCAGCCGAGCGGCCCAGCAGGTAATCGCAGGACACATTATAGTAATCCGCTACCCGGACAACAAAGTCCAGACCGCACTCGCGGATGCCCTTTTCGTAGTGGGAGAGCAGTGCCTGGGACACCCCAAGGTCTTCGGCGGCCTGCTTCTGGGTGATGCCGCGCTCCTTGCGCAGCAGCTTGATGATACGGTTGAATTCCATGATTTTGGACTCCTCAGTAGTGGAAATTGAACTTCTTTGAGTTTTGGTTTACAACATGTTGATTATACACAGTGGAAAACAAAAAGTAAAGTAAGAAAAGTGACGGAAATTCTCGTCGTTTTTCGTCATTTTTGTCAAAAGGCTTGCCCCGGATACCATATCTATGCTAAACTAAAGACAATCAACGCATATTTTGTGGCGCACGGCCCGGGCAGGATGCCCACTGCCGGTGCGAAATTTTACAGCAAAGAGGAACTCTTTGCCAGATAGAGGTGTTTTTCCATGAAAACGTTCAAACTTCATCTCATCCGCCACGGCATGACGGCCGGTAATCTGCAGGGCCTGTACATCGGCAGCGGTACGGACATCCCCCTGTGTGATGAGGGACGCGCCCAGCTGAAGGAGCTGAAGGAGCGGTTCGAGTATCCGCAGGTGGACACGGTGTTCTCCTCCCCGCTGGTGCGCGCTGTGGAGACAGCGAACATTCTGTTCCCCAATGCAGGCCACCAGTTCACAGTGCACGACCTGCGGGAAGCGGGCTTCGGCGTGTTTGAGAACCGCCCCGTGAAGGATCTGGTCAAGGAAGAGGATTTCAAGAAGTGGATCACCCCCGGCTCCGGCTTTGTGCCCGAGGGAGCAGAGCCCACCGAGCAGTTCCACGCCCGCTGCGCCGAGACCCTGCTCAAGCTGTTTGAGTATATGATCCGGATGGATGTGACCGAGGCTGCCTGCGTGACCCATGGCGGCGTGATCATGAGTATGCTGAGCCAGCGCGCGCTGCCCTCCCGCCACCCGGAACAGTGGATGGCCGACCCCGGCTGCGGCTATACCGTCCAGACCGACGTGCAGCTCTGGATGCGCGACCGTCTGGTGGAGGCCATCGACATCGTGCCCTTTGGCTACGCCGATACCCTGCGCGGCAGGCAGAAGCCGAGGAAAACGAGGCATTTGAGTAAGAATCTTTGCCGCGCCGCCCTGAAAATATCCAAAACACGTAAAAACGCGGAAGAACAGGTAAAATTCCGGGCAAATCTCTTGACAGAAAGCCCGGAATTTACTATTGTATAGAGAGAACTTATTTTCCCGTTAGGAGGAATCCCCGATGTCACAATCCCTGTCCCGCCGCTCGTTCCTGAAATATGCCGGTTCCGGTGCAGTCAGTCTGGCTGCTGCCCTGCTCACCGGTGTTTCGGGCGCGGCTCTGGCCCCCTGCTATGAGGGCGAACCTGCTCTGTTGGACGGCAAGGCGGCAGTGGAGCTGCTGGGCTATGCGCCTGCGCCGGAGCTGGACAGCACGTTGGTCTATCTGTCGGTGGAGAACCTCTCGGCCCGGCCGCTGGCTGTGGGTGCCAGCTACCTGCAGAGCCGCGGGCTGGACAGCAGGAACGCCCTGTACAGCCTGGGCACCGGCCTGACGGCTCTGTGTGACGGCAGACAGGTGCGGGTGGGCAGCTTTGCAGCTCCCCTCTACGGTGAGAATGCGGCAGATGCCTCTGCCTTTACCTTGAATCTTTCCGCAGGGCGCGGGGCGATGCTCCACTGCTTCTGCGAGACCCCGGCGGACTGGCAGACGCTGGAGCTGATCTATCAGCCTGACTTTGCCGCAGGCCAGACCGTCCATTTTGTGGTGCGCCGGGATGCCGATGAGGTCCATCTGGGCGCGGTGCCTGCCACCCTTGCCGAGGTGGGCAGCGTGGTCGATCTGTAAATAGCATAGCGTAAAAAGAGACGGTTCTGCATCGGATGAACTGCACCCCATTTGTTAGACAGTATGGTATACTGTTTAGGAAATGGGGTGTTTTTGTATGCCAAAGGGACAACGAAAGTACAACGGAGCTCAAAAGGTAGAAATCATCAAACAGCTTCACAAT
>ENA-OQCN01001426-OQCN01001426.1-human-gut-metagenome-genome-assembly--contig:-NODE-1426-length-11875-cov-1.944927_pt1 | contig 11875 bp, 16 predicted proteins | sample MGYA00242497_ERZ504576 | MGnify/ENA primary metagenome ERZ504576 (study PRJEB26092, sample SAMD00036296) | human gut metagenome | host: Homo sapiens | study: EMG produced TPA metagenomics assembly of...
CTCGGCGCGGCATCGGCCACGCGACGGGCAGCGAGCGCCAGGCCGCGAGCACCATCCGAGATAAACGTCGGCATCGAAGTCTTCTCGCGCAGGGCATCGAGCGCGGCGTCGCCCAGCTCGGCCAGCCAAGCGTTAACGGCGCGACCGCGGATATGCGTCTGCGCCACCGAGTCAATCGCCGAATCGGGAATACGTTCGAGCATAGAGTCGGAGGCGTCGGCAAGCGACTCATTGATGCGGTCGCAAGGTCGGCACGCACGCGCTCAAGCTGATCGGACAGACGCCGCCAGCTCGCCAACGAGCACACCGCATCGACCATCATGCGACCGCGACGATAAAGGCGGACAGCCGCACAATCAGCACCGGCAGATGGCCAAGCAGCCCAAGCAATGCCGGCTCCACTAAACGGCAAATACACAACGCACCCAAGCCAAACGCGCAGGCCCAGTACAGGCAGATGCGTCCGTGCAGGTTAAACGGCAGATGCGAGTAATCCCAAAACCGGGCACCCGTCGTTTTTTCCAACAGCACGCCCACGCTATATTCGATCAGGCTGCATACGAGCGCGGCAGCGACAAACTGGCTCGAGGCGTCTGGGATTCCACGCAGCAGCAGCCAGCACGCGATGCCGCCCGCACCGTAGATGGGACAACACGGCCCTAGCAAAAAGCCGCTGTTGGCAAAGCGTCCGTGGTTGAGCATGGCGCAGACTGTCGACTCCCATACCCAGCCGCAAAAACCGTAGAAGGCAAACGAGAGTACCAGCGCCGAGAGCGGACATGCGGCAAGCGTCGCGCCGTCAAATGCCATGTCGATCGCGGTTCCCACCGTCTACTCACTCCTCTTTTCGTTCGATTCTTTGCTCGAGCCGTCACTCGGGCCCTCGTTCAAATCGTTCGCGCCGCCTTTGCGCGGCAGACGGCCGGCAATCGTCTCGCGCAGTGCGCACCATTTATCCGCCAGGCACACAATCCATGCCTCACGACACGTCGGCGGCACCGGTACCAGCGGAAACATATGCCGTACGATAATATTCCGCTCGCGCGGCGTCAGCTCAAAATCTTCCTCCGCACGCGCCAAGGCAAAAAACGGGTGGCGAAAGCCATGCAGCCGATGGCTTGGGTCGGGATCGTGCCAGTCATAGAGAAAGTAATCGTGCAGCAGGGCCCCGCGCAGCAGCGATAAGCGGTCGACGGAGATACCGACGCGGCCCAGGCGCTCGGCAAAGGACAGACTTGCCCGCGCTACCGAGGTCACATGTGTATAGACCGTCACATCGCCATGTTGGATAAACTCATGCATCAGGTCCAAGCGGCCCGCCTGGGCAAGCTGACGGGCGGCATCGTCGACCTCGCGCGCGATTTTCTCGGCACGAACGGTATCGGACATGCGGCCTCCTTCCGGCGGCGCTCGGCGGCAAGCCGCAGCCTGCACGCAATGAATAAAATCATCATCGAATTTACCAGTATGGCATCGGACAAAACGTTTTGCCCCACCAGTTGGCGAATTACCGCGCCGCCGTCACATATCAAACGCCAAAATGTGCGAGACTGTCTTGTGCAATTGTGCCGGCCGAGGGAGTGCCGGCGCACGATTCGCATGGAGTAACCCACAACGATGCTGCTTACGCAAACGACAACGCCCGAGGACGTCAAGGCTCTCGATCGCGCCGAGCTTCCGCTGCTCTGCGGCGAGATCCGCCACGCCATCCTCGAAAGCTCCGCCGCCGTCGGCGGGCACGTTGCCCCCAACCTGGCGTCGTTGAGCTTACGGTTGCGCTCCATCGCGTGTTTAACTCCCCCACCGACAAAATTGTCTTTGACGTGTCGCACCAGACCTATGCCCACAAGGCGCTGACTGGGCGCGCGTACACTTATATCGACCCGGCACGCTACGGCGAGGCCTCTGGCTTTGCCAATCCCGACGAGTCCGAACACGACCTGTTCGCCATGGGCCACACCTCCACATCGGTGAGCCTGGGCTGCGGCTTGGCACACGCCCGCGATCTGGCGGGCGACAGCTACAACGTCATTACCATCATTGGCGACGGTTCGCTTTCGGGCGGTCTGGCGTTTGAGGGCTTTAACAATGCCGCCGAGCTCGACAGCAACCTGATCATCATCGTCAATGACAACGACCAGTCCATCGCCGAAAACCACGGTGGCCTGTATCGCAATCTGGCCGAGCTGCGCGCCAGCAACGGCACCTGCGAGCGCAACGTTTTCCGCGCGATGGGGCTCGACTACCGCTATCTGGACGCCGGTAACGATGTGTTGGCCCTGGTCGACGCGCTGCAGGAACTGCGCAATATCGATCATCCCATCGTGCTGCACGTCTCCACCGCCAAGGGCAAGGGCTTTGAGCCGGCCCAGAGCGACCCCGAGCGCTGGCACCACGTGGTCCGTTTGACATGGCGACTGGCGCAAGCTCTGCCCGGGCCATCCGAGCGAGCCTGCGCCGCGCACCTATGCCGACATTACGGGCGAGGCGCTCAGCGCCGCCATCGAGCACGATCCGCAGGTCGTGGGCATCACGGCCGCCACGCCCTACATCATGGGCTTTACACCCGAGCTTCGCGCTGCCGCCGGCAAACAGTTCGTCGATGTGGGCATTGCGAGGAGCACGCCGTGACCTTTGCCACCGCGCTTGCGCGCTCGGGCGCCAAGCCGGTCTTTGGCGTGTACGGTACGTTCTTGCAGCGTGCCTATGACGAGCTGTGGCACGACCTGTGCCTCAACGATGCCCCGGCGACGATCCTTGTATTTGGCGCATCAATCTTTGGCACTACGTCCGAGACGCACCTTTCGTTCTTTGATATTTCCATGCTGGGCGGTCTTCCCAACATGCACTACCTGGCGCCGGCCTGCATGGAGGAATATCTGTCCATGCTAAGCTGGTCGCTCGACCACCGCGAGCATCCCGTGGCGATTCGTGTGCCTGGTATTGGCCTGGTAAGCCGTCCCGATCTGGCGCCCGCCGAAGACGCCGACTACAGCGCCGTTCGCTACAACGTGCTGAGCCAGGGTCGCGACGTTGCTGTGCTCGCGCTTGGCGACTTCTTTGAGCTGGGCGAGCGCGTGGCAAATCGCTTGGCTGCCGAGTACGGCATCGAGGCCACGCTCGTCAACCCGCGCTTTGCAACCGAGCTCGACCGCGAGTTCCTCGACAGCCTTGCCGCCGAACATCGCGTTGTCGTCACTCTCGAGGACGGCATCTTGGACGGCGGCTGGGGCGAGCGTGTCGCGTGCTACTTGGCCTGCACGCCCGTGCGCACGCGCACCTTCGGCATCGCCAAGGGCTTCCCCGACCGTTACGACCCCAACGAGCTGCTCGCTCAGAACGGCATGACGGTCGAGAACATGGCTGCCGAAGCCGTAAGGCTACTCAACGAGTAAAAAACCTCCGCAAGGGAAGCACCCCTGCGGAGGTTTTTATTTTCGCGACGCGATTATCTCAATCTGTAACATCTATGGCCCGAATTCTCGTCTACCTGTTACAGATTGAGACAAACCGTCTTTGCCCCTGACCTTTGTCTCAATCTGTAACAGAAAGGGAGCTTTTGTCCGCCTAACTGTTACAGATCGAGACATTCGAATCCCCCTAAGGAGATGATCTCGATCTGTAACAGTTACTCGGCAAAAATGGCTGCAGATGTTACAGATCGAGACAAAACAGCAAGGCATGCCGCTGCATCGGCCAGAACCACCACAAAGGTGCCTGTCCCTTTTGGTAGGTTGAATAACCCATAAGGTAAGTATGTTTCTGAGTTATTTCGTGTTGACCCATTTGAGCGCGATAGGTATAACTCTACTCAACCGCTAGGGATTTTATTGAGAAAGGTGTTCTACCATGAGCAAGAACCTCTCCCAGCAGGTCGTTCTCGACCGCCGCGGCTTCGTCGCCGCCACCTTCGCAACCGTCGCCGGCCTTGGTCTTGCCGGCTGCTCCGACACCAGCGCCGAGGCCGACAAGGGTTCCGCCGCCGGCTCTTCCAAGAGCTCCGAAGATGCCGAGCTTCCACCACGCTCGACGCTAAGGCATTCGACAAGCTCGTCGACAACGGCCCCAAGGCCGATGACGATGCCATCGCCGCCAGCACCTGGGCCACGGCCGTCAAGGACGCCGGTGTCTTTAAGATCGGTGGCGTTCAGACCTCCACGCTCTTCTCCCTCCTCAACGAGAAAGACGGTCAGGCCCGCGGCTTCGACGCCGGTATCGCACAGCTTCTGTCCAACTACATTCTGGGCGAGAACAAGGTCGAGATCACCCAGTGACCTCAGACACGCGCGAGTCCGTCCTGCAGAACGGCCAGGTCGACGCCGTCTTTGCCACCTACACCATCACTGACGAGCGCAAGAAGCTCGTCTCCTTTGCCGGCCCCTACTACTACACCCAGCAGGCCATCCTGGTGCTCGCCGACAACGACGACATCAAGAGCGTCGACGACCTGGCCGACAAGAACGTCGCCGTCCAGTCCGGCTCCAACGGCCCCGCCATCCTGGAGGAGTTCGCTCCCAAGGCCAGCCAGCAGGAGTTCAAGACCGACGAGGAGGCCCGCCAGGCACTCCAGCAGGGTCGCGTTGACGCCTACGTCATCGACAACAACATGCAGCAGAGCGCCCTGGTCCGCGAGCCGGTAAGTATAAGATCGCCGGGAAGCCCTTCGGCAGCAAGGAGCCCTATGGTATCGGCCTGCCGCTCGATTCCGACGGCGTCGCCTTTGTCAACGACTTCCTTAAGAAGATCGAGGACGACGGCACCTGGACCGAGCTGTGGCAGATCTGCATCGGTGACCGCACGGGCGACACCAATGTTCCCGAGCTGCCCGAGATCGGCGCCTAGGCAACACGCCTAGTAACGGCCGCAACGAAACCATACGGAAACGCACGGTGCGCTTTATTGCGCTAAACTGTTTCTTCACTGAGTTGTCGGGGCTTCCGTACACACGGGAGCCCCTTTCCTTACCGGCGGGAGGTCCGCATGAGTCTCTCCGAGCTCTGGTCGCTCTATGGCCAGAACTATATCGACGCGCTGCTAGCAACCTGGGGCATGACGCTTGAGTCGTTTGTCATCGCCATGGTGCTGGCCGTAGCCGTCACCGTGATGCGCGTGTCGCCGCTCAAGCCGCTGCGCGTCTTTGGCGACCTGTATGTTCAGGTCTTCCGTAACATCCCCGGCATCGCGCTGCTCATCATCGTCGTCTATGCGCTGCCGCCGCTTAAGGTCGTTCTGCCCTACCGCACCTGCGTTATCGTCGCCACGGTCCTTTTGGGCTCGGCCTTTGGCTCCGAGAACTTTATGAGCGGCATCAACACCGTCGGCGTCGGCCAGGTGGAAGCCGCCCGCTCGCTCGGCATGAGCTTCAGCCGCATCCTCGCCAAGATCGTGATTCCGCAGGCACTGCGCTCGAGCGTGCTGCCCATGACCAACCTCTTTATCGCCGTCATGCTCACCACCGCGCTCGGTAGCCAGGTGCCGCTTAAACCGCAGGAGCTCACCGGCGTGGTGAGCTATATCAACACGCGCTCGCTTGGCGGCGTCGCCGCGTTCTTTATCTCGCGCTCGGCTACCTGGCACGGCCTTTGTGGTGAGCCACATTGGCAACTACATCGATAAGAAGGTGAGGATCCTCCGATGAGCAAGCATTCCTCTCCCGCGCTCACCATGCGCGATGCGCTCTACGAGGCTCCCGGCCCCAAGATGCGCGCCAAGATTCGCATCGGCACCGCCATCTCACTTGTTGCCGTGGCCGCGCTCATCGCTCTGGTACTGCAGCGCTTTTATGTGACCGGTCAGCTTTCAGTCCACTATTGGTATTTCTTTACGCACCTCACTACCTGGAAGTTCTTACTTGCCGGTTTTGAGGGCACGGTAAGGTCGCGCTCACCGCTGGCGCCATCGCGCTGGTACTGGGTCTGGCCTCATGCTCGGCCGCACCAGCGACATCAAGCCGCTGCAGCTGGTCTGCCGCGTGCTCACCGATTTCTTCCGTGGCGTGCCGAGCCTACTGTTCATCTACTTCTTCTTTTTGGTGCTGCCCCAGTACAAGATCGCGCTGCCGTCGTTTTGGATGCTCACGCTTCCCGTCGCGCTCGCTGCAGCCGGTGTGCTTGCCGAGATCTTCCGCGCCGGCGTCAATGCCGTGCCGCGCGGCCAGGTCGAGCGCCCAGGCGCTCGGTCTCGCCAAAGCTAAAATCACCTTTAAAATCGTGCTGCCGCAGGCGATTCGCTTTATCATTCCGTCGTTGATTTCGCAGCTTGTAGTCGTCGTCAAAGACACCACCGTCGCCTACGTGGTGAGCTACCCCGACCTCATGCAAAACGCCCGCGTACTCATTACCAACTACGACGCCTCGTGTCGGTCTATCTGGTGATCGCGGTCATCTACATCCTCATCAACGTTGCAATCAACAAGGCCGCCGTCTACGTCTCGCACAAGACCGGCGCGACCATCATTCGCTAACGATTTACCATTTCGAGTCATAAGGAGCCGAGCACCATGGCACAGAGCACTTCTTCCACCGGCAATCAGCCGCTGATTGAGCTCAAGCACGTCGATAAGCACTATGGCGATCTGCACGTCCTCAACGACATTAATCTCTCGGTCGATCGCGGCGAGGTTGTCGTCGTGATCGGCCCTCGGGCTCGGGCAATCGACCATGTGCCGCACCATCAACCGCTTGGAGACCATCGACTCGGGCGAGATTCTCATCGAGGGCGAGCCCCTGCCGCAGGAAGGCAAGGATCTTGCCCGCATGCGTGCCGAGCTGGGCATGGTGTTTCAGCAGTTCAACCTGTTCGCGCATATGACCGTGTTGCAGAACGTCATGCTGGGACCGGTCGATGTGCTGGGCGTCTCCAAGGACGAGGCCCGCGAGCGCGCCATGGATCTGTTGAGCCGCGTGGGCGTTGCCGAGCAGGCCGACAAGGTGCCCGCACAGCTCTCGGGCGGCCAACAGCAGCGCGTAGCCATCGCCCGCTCGCTTGCCATGCAGCCCAAGGCCATGCTCTTTGACGAGCCCACAAGCGCCTTGACCCCGAGATGATTAACGAGGTGCTCGAGGTCATGGTCCGCCTGGCCCAGCAGGGCATGACGATGATCGTGATTACGCACGAGATGAACTTTGCCCGCCGCGTGGCCGACCGCGTCGTGTTTATGGCCGACGGCCAGATCGTAGAGACCGGCACGCCCGACGAGTTCTTCGACCATCCCCAGACCAAGCGCGCCCAGGACTTCCTCAACTCCATCAAGGGCCACTAACCCAATTGCCACGCGGGACACATTCATCTGCAGCGTTTGCCCCGCGCCGCCCTGCGCCATGTCCACCCGGATTCGAAAGCCACGCCCATGATCGGAACTCGCACTTCATCGTCCTACACCCCACATGTCGACGTCGCCCCCACCGACCGCCCACTCATCCTCGTCGCGCCGCGTTGGGAAGAGGCAAAGCCGTTTTTAAGCGAGACGCTCTCCCCCAACGAGGAAATCGCAAGTGTCTTTGTCGATGCCATCCTTGCCGCCGGCGGCTGCCGCTGCAGATGTCCATCACCGAGGACATTGAGGTCATCCGTCATTACGTCGATATCGCCGACGGCATCGCCATTCCCGGCGGCCCCGATGTCAATCCCAAACGCTGGGGCGATGATCGACCCTACGACCCCACCCTCTGCTGTGAGATCCGCGATAGCTTTGAGTTTAAGCTGGTCGGCGAGGTGCTCCGCGCCAAAAAGCCGCTCTTTACCACCTGCCGCGGCACGCAGTTGCTCAATGTCGCCACTGGCGGCACCCTGTGCATGGACGTGCCGAGCCTGGGCGCTCGCGAGGGCCGCACACAGTGGCGCCATACCCACGTGCTCAACGATCCCGTGCACCCTGTCGAGGTCATGCCGGGCTCGCTGCTGGAGCGCGCGCTTGGCGGCCACAGACTGATCCAGACCAACTCAGCACATCACTGCTGCGTCGATCGTCTGGGTAAAAGCACGCGCTTGGTCGCCAAGAACCGACGGTATTCCCGAGTGCATCGAGTCGAAGGCCAACCATTCTGTCTAGGCGTGCAATGGCATCCCGAGTACACGTGGAAGACGCTCGAAACCGACTTTAACCTGTGGAAGTCGTTTGTCGAGGCGGCGGCAAAGGTAAAGCAGGCCCGCTAGCTCGCGAACCACTCAGGTTAAAGCCTCCTAAGCCGGGGGGGGCGGACACCAGCTACGGTGCCCGCCCCCTGTATTCGATATGCTCGGTATGATTATCCCTCACAAACAATCAGAGAAATCTCGACCGCAATCGGTCGACAGTAAAGCAAATGATAAAAACGCTTGCTACGTTTATGAGGCAGTCAATTAAAATCGAGATGCATTGACCATTCCCCAACGGGGTCACGCCGCAAATCCACATGAGCATCGAGGCTGGAAGCGGAAGCATGGAATTGGCCCCGATCTGTATGTAGATCGCTACGACGTTGACAAGCAACAGCATGCCAATCGGACCGAAGCCGGACCCAAAATAGGAAACAACGATTACGCAAGAAACCACGTATGCAAGGCAGGCAGCGGCAGCAAGAACAAGTCGATAGCAAAATACATGCAGGTTGAAATACTGCTGAGCATCCGAAACGATTGCGCAGCTAAGACAGTACAAAACGACACTCGACAGGACAAACGCGCCCAAAAGGGCAAAAGAAGATAGCACCACTCGCGCAACGATAGCGCACACACGCTTCCCTCCCCGAGCCTCCGACAACCCCCACGGTTCCTCGACAAAGCCCGAACTGACAAAGCGCGGCACAATGCAAGCCGCGATGAACGGAAAGAACAATGCATGGGCCAACGGGGCTACGTTGAACAGCAGACCGCGAAAAACCTCTGCATTGCCAAATAGAAGGACATCCTCCGCCGATAGCCGAAGCGTCGGGTCTGGGAAAAACCCAAGAAACTGTTCTCACGGAGGCTACAGAACCACATCGGGAAAGAATTAAGCTGCAATATCACCATGTACGCATAAATTACCAGGATTAAGGCGTACGCCCATTTGCTCACATGCTTCAATTCTGACTGGAGAAGTCTTTTAATCTGACGAGCCATTGAGCACACCCCCAGCGCGAAAGCTCAAGAGAGCGTAAATCAATACCGATAGACAGCTGGCTGCCACGCCATATCCCAGAAGCGTCAGCTGCCCCATATCGCTATACCCAAGGGCACATCCGACTCCAAGGTACGGCCCCGGAAGGAAGAAGATCCATCGCAAGGATGGTATAGGTGCCTGAAGGAAGGCTCCGTAGAGCGTCAAGCTCATGACAAATCCAACTATCACCACGCCCCGCTCAATACAGCGCTGCCCGTTATCCGATAGATGGTCACCGTCTCCAGCGCAACCGATATCACCAATACGGCGTTGACTATCATTGCAGGCAAAAATACAGTTAGTATGTTGTGCGAGTAGTTATGCCCTCCACGTATTATGGCTATTGCAAAAAGAAGAAGGCAAAGCGCGCTATACGCTGCGTCAATTATTAAAGCAGACGAAAATGCATGGGCTAGAGCCCCATAAAAGCGGTTGAGACCTCTTGCCGAAGATATTCGGTGCCCCTCTTTATAGCCATGCTCCTGTAAAAGCACCAAACAAACGATGAGTGGAACGAACAGGGATGTACCGGCAAAAGCGCTGCGCGCAAGGGACTCATCAGGCGCAGAAGGATCGATTGCATTCCAGAGGAAACCAATATCCTCCCCACAAACGCCATAGCCAAAGGCGAGCAACGTTGTTCCGTTTTTTAGAAAGATGCCGAAGAGAAGGCCGAACGCCAGCATAAGCGCAAGACCAAACTTCGCCGGAAATATCCTGTGCAAACGCATCATATCTGCCTTTATGGGATGGATCGCCCGCTTCATAGCGAGACCGCCTTCATCAAGCGCCTGTAATACTCTTTTAGGGATGCGCCTCATCCTTATGACGTCCATCGATTCCTTTTTAGCAGTTCACCGTCATGAAGAAACAGGCAGCTTGTTGCAACCGATGCCAGCTCATCCAAGTCGTGGCTAGAGATAAGCATGGTTTTGCCCTGCTCCCGATTCAATCGACCGATAAGGCCCATATACTCTCGATGCCCAACGGATCCAATCCATTTGCCGGCTCATCGAAAATTAGTACGTCGGTGTCGCCCAATAAAGCCGTAGCTATATCCAGTCGCCGTTTCATTCCCAGAGAAAAACTGCTCACGCTCTTTTTCTCATCGACGTCCAGCCCGACTAGGCCCAAGACGCGAGGAACCTCACGTTTCTCATCGAGTCCCCATTCCGCACATCGGATCCGAAGATTCTCAGCCGCACTGAGGGATTGGTATGCTCCGCAGGAATCTGGCACATAGCCGACACGCGTCCGCATCAGCTCAGCTCTTTTTTCGACTTGCCTCCAAAGAGCTCCACGCTCCCCGACGATGGCTCACAGAGGCCCAATACGATTTTAATAAGCGTGCTTTTGCCCGCCCCGTTTGCACCAACAAGGGCGCAGAGCTCAGACTGATGTACCTCGAAGGAAACGTCATGCAAAACGCGGCGCCTCCCATAGCGCTTTGACACCCTTGATAGCCTTATCGTTGATACGTTCATTGGCCTCCCGTTCCGCTTGATAGCAAAACCGCTCATATCGTTCCTTCTTTACTTTATCGTTTTCCATAGTTGTTATTGTTTTTCGATAACTCATATTTGTCAAGATAATCTAAAAGAAAGAACCGTGTTAGACACGGGTCCCTTCACGCTGATATTTCGTTTTAGTTGTTCGCCCTAAGCTACTCGTCGCTCAAATCGACAGCAAAGACTGATGTCGGAAGCGACGCCTCGTTGCCTCCGCCATCCCGCATCAGTCTCACGACATTTTTCGCGCGCTCGACAATAAGCTCCTCAAGCTCTTTCTCGCTCACGCGCTGAATAATATCTCCCGGTTGACAATCAAGCTCATCACAGATATCGAGAAGCGTCTTTAGGCGAATAGCTTTTATCTTTCCGTTTCTAAGCTTTGAAATATTAGCCGGAGTATGCCCCGTCGCCCGAATCAGATCAGCGCTGGTCTTTCCGGTCTTAAGCAGCTGCGTCTCAAGCTCGATGATGAGATAGCTCATGTTTCCTCCTACACAAGCTCGTCAGACTGCTCTTGGAGCAGCGAGGCATAACTCCAGATCGCCGAGATAAACAAACAGACAACTGCGCCGATAAACGACCCCGCATCAAAGGTAGCGCCTTGGCAAATCTCAATAACGAAGGAATGAGGCACGATGTAAAGCTCCAGTCCGCCAATGGTGAGATTGACCGATCCATAGGCACCAACAAGCGAAACCGCGGCGTTAACAGCAAAGGCAAGCGCGAGAACACGGATAAGCCGCACATGCGTCTTGGTAAAGGGCGAGACGCCCCGAGAGATATTACGGCTGATCCCACACAAAACGACAAGCGAAATGCCCACGACGAGTGCCAGGCACAGTCCGCTTGGGATAACGATGCACCCGCCATCGAGAAGCGTCACGACACCGAAAGAATCGACAGAAGCAACGTTTGCAACCGCATACCAGATCACGTAAACAACCAACGCGGCAAAAGCGACGAGCATCCCTGCAAAAACGGCTGCCATGCAAAAACCAAGCTTCCTGATATTTTCGCCCGCCTTGGCCATACGCTGAACGCTGTTGGACATACACTCACCCTCATCGACTCTATCGTTATTCGAACAGTTTATCGAACAACGATATGGATTGCATGCGGAAAGCCCCGCCAGTGCGCATAGGCATTCACTAATCAGAAGGGGTGAGCGTGGATTTTTGGACACGTATCGAACGAGAGTGGATAATCTCCCACTTTGAGGCCGCCACCGGGCCTAAAACGGGAG
>ENA-OQCN01001429-OQCN01001429.1-human-gut-metagenome-genome-assembly--contig:-NODE-1429-length-11859-cov-2.296198_pt1 | contig 11859 bp, 17 predicted proteins | sample MGYA00242497_ERZ504576 | MGnify/ENA primary metagenome ERZ504576 (study PRJEB26092, sample SAMD00036296) | human gut metagenome | host: Homo sapiens | study: EMG produced TPA metagenomics assembly of...
AATAACACTCGCCTTCTCGTCCCGGCATCTAGTCGCACATACAATTTTCAGTTACATCATTTTTTAAAAAAGATTTTTCAGCACATAAAATTGTGATTTTGTAGTTTTTGTTAATTTGTAAATGACCACTTATTGGGAATGATAGGTAAGTTTTCAAATTTCCATTCCGCATATTTTTTATCGTACATATCAGGATCGTCCAAAGTAACTAAATGTCCAAGACACCAACTTACAATGTATTTATCATTATATATGTAATTAACACCTTTTTGGGTTGCTCCAATACAGTAGCTATTGTAGCTGCAACAGATGGCTTTTCAGCAACAACTAATATCATTTGTTATCCTCCGCATTGTCAGCATTGTTATCTTCGTTTATTTCCTCGTAATCAAAATCGTCAAAATCATCATCTGAGGTATCCGCATTTTTCTTAGTCGATTTACCTTTTTTGAGCTTAAAAATTGCAAAAGCTATACCGCCGAGAACGATAACACCAACGATAAGATAGATAGTAAACTGTGAATCGTCAGATGTGGCAGTACGCTCAACTTGCTCTGTTGCAGGCTGAGTGGTTTCTTGAACTGTTGAATTTGCATTAGTATCATCACTCAAGAATTTTTCAATATCTGCTGTATCAACTTCATTGAGAAAATACACATTATCTTCATTCTTCGTTTTGTCAATGATGACATAGAAGTATCATCATCTCTCGTTTTGACAGCGATAAATTGATACATACCATTTTCCATTAAAATCTCCTGGTCTGCTGTTAAATTAGCATTGCCTGTTGTATTGCTTGACCAATTATAATCGGTGCTGTTGCTTTCATTTTCATTACTTTCAGTTGTTGTTTCTTCAACTGCTGTATTGTTATCGTTGTTATCATCAGCAGTTGCTTCTGCAGCATTTGCTCCGCATATGCTGACCGCTAACATTGTAACGCATAAACAATAGCTGAGATTGCTCTTGAGATTTTATACTTCTTTTTGTTCATCGTTCTGTCCTCCTAAATCATTAAGTAATTCAAGTAATTCGTTTTGTGAAATATTACTTGCTTTAATGCGTTTAATTAACTCCAAATCATCAGACAATGTGACAACGGTGCAATCATTCTGACGAATGATGCTCATAAATTCTTTTTGCTCAATGTCTGATATTTGCTTTTCAAGTTTTTTCTTCTTTACTGACAAATCAGCAATTTTTTTGCTGATAGTATTAAGATTATCTTTCAGAGCTGCAAGTTTTTGCTTATTATCAATCAATTTCATACCTCCTAACTGTTTTCACGATAAATCAAAAATTGAGGATCAACATCGTGCCAAGACCACTCTACAAGATTATATTTAATTTCAACTCTCATATGTAAATAATCTCTGTCTGCAGATGAGTTATCAACCATATTACAATGCCTGAAATTATCAACTTTTCCGATACAATCACCTGTTTTAACAGTATCGCCGACAGCAAGTCCGCTTTTTACTGTAATATTTGTATATGATACTTTAACGGTGTGCTTTTTATCTTCTTCGTAGAAAAAAGTTGCATCATTTGCTGTTATAAGTACAATAGTATGATTTGCTGTGTCAATACTATCGACTTTAGCGTCCATTACAGCATATACATTACTGCCTGTGTTTGCTGTAATGTCAATACCGTAATGAATTGTGTTGCTGCAATGATTACTTCCCCAAGTTACCATATCATAACCATAGTTATTATATATATCTGCATCAATAAAATCACCCAACAAGGGTGAAGAATTAAACATCTGATGTAATCCGTATGTATCCGGTGTTTTACCGTTTGCATCCGGTTCAAGGCAAGCTAAAATACGATAATATTGTAATCTTTGCGTATAATCATTAGCATCAGTTGGATTTTTTTCTTTTAGCATTTTATCAATCGCATCATCAAAAGAACACAACTGTTTAACATTGGTATAGAGCTTACATTCCTTGACATATTCCTCTTGTCGAAAATCTCTTATAAGCATTCTGTTGTTTGTTGTTCTGCCAAGCCATTTTTCAGCATCTTGATGTGCAATAGCATAATTAAATGACATACCATTAACATAAAGCTGAGTTTTATGATAAAACTTTCCGTCAGCTCCTCTGAAGCCGAGATAACGATTTGAACCTGATACAATATAGTGATAAAAGCTATTAACCTTACTGCCTGACGGAAGAGTATAATCATAATTTAAGTTTTGAATATAATAACCGGATTTTGCGTAACCTTTATTGCGGTCTTTTAACTTCGCCAGTGCTTAAATCAAAATGTATCGTATGGTCATTGGTAAATGGCATTAGCTCAGTTGGTGGAGCTTCATTACCAAAATCAATATATCCGTATGTAGTACCGTTATATACAGTTGTTCCGGCTCCGGCACAATACCAAAAAGAATTGTTGCTCGGATACACAGTAAACTGATTACAGGTTCTCCAATAGGATGAATTATTGTATTGAGCTTCAAAGCTATATTCTTTATCAAACAAATCTTGCAATACATCATCATATTCCGATTTATATGTCCAGCGTTGATTTTGGTCACTTGTGTTTCCAAATTCATAAGTATATGCACACATAAATGCTATTAACTTGTGAGCATCAAAATCATAAACCGGGTTATAATTCTGATATCTGTTTTTGCCGAAAATAAACTCTGATGGCTTATCAGGCATATTAGATGTATCTATTCCCATACGGCTTAAACCTGTTTTCCAGTCATTTCCTTGACACTGAATAACATCTTGATTATAACTGTAAGCAATATCAGTATAAGTTTCGATAACTTGAGCCATATCATAGTCAGAGCAATAATATGTACCAAGTATAAAACTACCATTAGCTGTACAACTACCAAACAACATCATTATTAAGCCAAAATTAAGTATAATAATTAAAGTTGGAAATGCTAATGCTCCGAAAATTTTACCAATAAAGTTTACAAAACTTTTAGCAATCTGTTTAGTCTTATCTTTGACGGTACTTTTTTGCTTCGGCTTATTAACTCTCTTTTTATTACGAGTTTGATTAAGCTTATTTTGCTTTTGCTGAAGTTTATTTCGCCTTTTGTTTAATTTTTCAGGTCTTTTTTCAGCTTTAGCTATTTTATGATTTTTAACTGTATTTTTAACAGTTTTAATCTGTCTTGCTGTTATAGCAGCTTTTGATATAGCCTGAACAAAATCGTTGTCTTGTGCATTTTGAGCAATTTTATTTGATGCTCTGAATACAGCTCCGGAAGTAACTGCACCTATACCTTGTAAAGCAATCTGTTTCGGTTTATATAAGCGTTTAAGTTTAGCTTTACTTTTATATAGTTTTTTTGAATATTAACTTTATCTTTCTCAATCTGAAATTTGCAATTAATCTTTCTGCTTTTACTCAAAATATGTGCATTTACTCTGATTCTTTTTACAGAAAGTTTAGAAGAACTTTAAAGTTACTGTTGATAGCATTTAATTTCAACTTCTGCTGTTTTTTTACAGATTTTAGGTTCTTCTTTTTTGTTTGTAATCTGTTTTTAACCGCTTTGTATTGAGCTTTTGAAGAAATAACCGATTGCTTGTATATTTTATATTTATTGCGTTGAAGCTTATGCTGAATTAATGATTTTCTCGCTCTGTTTGCTGTCGATATAGTTGTAACAGCACTTAAGACAGCTTTGCCAGAGTCGCTTGTATCAGCATTATATCTTAAGTTTTGTGTGAGTTTATCACCTACTAACCTCGCAGATGTAAGAGTTATTGTTTCTGCTGAAAGTGCAGTTTTCCAAGCTGTATTTGAAATAATTTTGCGTGAATTATTAATAGCTAAAAAAGTGTATTTAACACTTTTGCCCTGAGTTGTATGCGGTTGCATATTTTCAATTTTTTGTGAAATCGAAAACTTAGGAACATCACCTTCAAATCTACGATTAACATTTTGCAACTTATGCAAAACACCGTGTTGAACAAATGCAGGAGCATCAACTCTTTTTAGTTTTATTTGCCTATGGAAACCTGTATTTGTCTTTACCCTTGTAAACTTAATATGATATTCATTGCCGGTTAAACTCATTGCAGTTCACCTCAATTCAAATTATTTAGCTTGTGCTTTTCTTTTAGTTGGGTCAGTGTTCAAAAGCTGGAACATTACCGTATCTTCCGGAAAATCATCTTCAAAAGGTAATATTATATCACCATAGAAAACCAATCCGTGACCGGGTTGAGCACCTTTTACATATTTTATTTGTGCATCTGATATATCAAGTTTTTCTTGCAAAATTTTCCTATCACCATCGGATTGTGATAGCATATAGATAAAATCAGAGTTATCAAATATGTTTTCAATTTCAGGTGATGAGAGCAAATCTTTAACATTCTGCGTTATGCCGGTAGGCACACCGCCCCATTTACGAAAACGCTTCCACATTTCAACAGAATACTTTGCAGTTTGTTCATCACGCAACAGCAAATGGAATTCATCAATATAGTATCGTGTAGTTTTGATATTGCGATTTTCAGCAACTTTACACCAGACCTGGTCTTGTATAATAAGCTGAGCTATTTTTTTGAGCTGTGAACCAAGCTCTTTTATATCAAAGCATACAAGACGATTTTCAATATCAACATCTGTCCTGTACGCAAAAATATTTTGTGAACCGGTAACATACATTTCAAGAGAATTAGCAACTCTGTTCAGAGTATGCACAACATCAGCCGTCCGAAATTCCTTTTGTAAATCTGCAAGAGTCGGCATATTTTCTTTTGACGGTTCGTTAGCAAAAATCTTTGATAAAGTCTTTGTGTACATTTATCAATAGCGGAGCGTTCTTCGGCTGTTAAACCAAATTTGTCGGACACAATAAGTTCGCACAACGATATTATAAAATCGGATTTTGTTGCAATAGGATTTTCGTCTTGTAATTCGTTTGCATTTATATTAATATCAAGTGGATTGATATGGTGAGTACTGTTTGCAGATATTTTTACAATCTGACCATTCAAATGTTCGACAAGAGGGTAATATTCTCCTTCAGGGTCAGTTACAAAAATATCATCATTTCTTGTCAAAAATATATCTGTGATTTCACGCTTGACGGCAAAAGATTTACCTGCACCGGGGACACCTAAATATAAGCCGTTAGGATTTTTTAATTTTAATCTGTTAGCTAAAATCATATTTTTAGTAACCTGATTAAGACCGTAGTATGTTCCGCCGGCTTGAAATATTTCCTGCGTTGAAAATGGAATGAATACAGCTACAGCACTTGTCGGTAAACTTCTTTTAATCGGTATATCATTGTAGCCAATTGGCAAAGATGATGCAAGAGCTTCTTCTTGCATATAATCAAGAGATATAAGTTTACAGTTGTTTTTCTGGGTAATTCTCGATAATGTTTCAAGTTGTAAATCACTTTTTTGCTTACTCATAGCATACTCTCTGACAGTAATTGTAATATCAAACAAGCGTTCATTTTTACTGTTTAAATCTTCAAGTAAGCCTTTTAACTCATTAAGATAAATTTGGATACTTTCAGGGAGAATATCTGAATCATAGCCGGCTTGAAATGCTTTTTTCTGCTCATCAATTTTCATTTTTTGAACATCAGAAAGTTTACCACGCACAAATTTTAGTGCCTTCAGCTGATCAAAAGGCTTAATATGAAAATTCAAAGATACAAGACCATCTGTTTTATCAAGGAAGTCTGCAATAATTCTGTCTGATAATTCACCTGCAAGAATGTTAATTGATGTTACACAGCCGTACGCATTACCAATTTCAAATTGGTTTTTACCAACAAATTTTACAGATGATGGAGCAATGAAATCTTTTGTATCATAACCTTTTTTCACAAGTGCCCAATCGAATATAAATGGCTGAGTTGTAAACGGATTAAGTGATTTATACATACTTCAAGTCTTTCTTCGCCGCTGAGTTTGCGAGCAGATACTTTCATATCAGCAAACAGCTGAATGACTTCATTTGCTACTGTATTAAGTTTTTGCTTCTTGCTTCTCTTTAGATTTTTAGCTTCTGTTGTGAATGTAAGATATTTTTGATACTTCTACCGTTGTTTCCACCAAACAGATTATTAATGCGAATATTACTGTACTCTTTTCTGATATCATTATAAGAATCATTAATATCATTGATTTTTACATACTTAATCATTGAGTCTTTATCCATTATTTGATTTTCATATGTATTCTGAAATTCAATGCTGTCATCAAAGTAATTGAGAATATCACACCACGAAGAAAATTTACTACCCTTTTCGTCAAATGTTGCAAGTTGATAGTTTGTATCATAGAATTCAACTGTCTGTGAATACTTTTTACCCTCTATGTAGCAAGTACCATCAGGATACATCATTCTGTATGGTATTAATGCTTGTGTTGAAGTGTTTCTTTCTGTATTATCTTTACGCAATTGTGCCATTCTCTTTTTAACTGCATTAATTTCTTCTTTGCTTAATTGTATTTTCGGTGTTTTAGATTTTACTTCTATTTGCGATTTTTTCAAATAATGTCACCTTCTTCTTATTATCAAATGCAGGAATATCAACACCTGCATTAAAAAGAATTCTTTTTAATCTGTTATATTCAATTTGATTTTCAATTGCTTTTAAAGCTGTTAATGGTTCATATTTTCTTATCCTCGGCTTTTTGAAAAACTTTATAAGTTGAGCAACATATGTTTCAAAAAAACATTCCGTTTTTTGAAAACAAAGCATACATAATACCCGGAATTGCAAATATTCCCATTGCAAAAATAGCAATTGTTAAATTGTTTATTATAGCTTTTACTATAAAAAATATAGGTAAACCACATCCAAGTCCGACAGCAAAGCCTATTACTTGTCTTTTGGTAAGTCCAAAAATAAACTTTTGCTTGATGAGTGACAAATCTTTTGGTATGTGTACGAAATTTTCCTGCATATTTTTCCTCCTTTTTCCTCCTTTTTGAACTTGTGCCCCAACGGAGCACAAGTTCAGAATGGTTAGTGTGCTGAAAATGCTGATTTTGAAATACTTGATGTTCTAAACATCGTAAATATAAATGCAATTATAAATCCGAGTAAGGTTGCCATAGTCATAATTACATCTGTACTTGTACCTGAAATCATAGTAACCAATGCGTTGTTAAATAAAGACTGAAAAATAGCAAGAGCGACTATTATAAAGAAACCTTGAAAAGCAAGTGCTAAAATATTCCTTAGCCAATTCCTGCCTATGTCAGCCCAATCCTTGTTAAGAAATGTTGCAAATGGAATAGGGGCAATAGATAATTGCATAAATACTTCAATAATTCTTGATGCAAGTACTACGATAATTGATGCTAATAGCAAGAAAGTGACTATAATCATTACAAAACTTATTATCAGAGTTACAATTAGAGTGCCTTTGTCTTGAGCCATTAAAGTATCGTGAAATGTACTGCTGTTAATTATGTTATCATCAACAAAATTGCCTGTACCAAATAATGTAGATAATGCATCATTTACAGCACTTGTACCAAATGCAAAAACGCTTGTCGCTATGTAAAAAACATTGCTTATTAGAAGAATTCCACAAAATGTTTTAAGTATCCATCGAATGATGATTGAATCATCAACATCTTTAAAATTGTTGCCATCAACTACCATATGGATTAATTCATAACATACAATAACCATTAAAACAAAGCCTGCAATTGGCACAATTACATTGTTGGACAATGTTTCTATTGTACTCCACACAGGAGTAAGACTATCATTTGTAGATGTTGAACCTGTAAATGTTGTTGGATCGCCGAGAAAAGAATTAAAAATAGAATTAACTCCTCCATCATCACCATTGTTAAGAGCACCTGATAGCATAGAATTAACTGTTTTCAAACACCCTTCAATTGCTCCTGCCAAAAGTCCTCTGAACCATTCATCAACCGCAGATAAAAAATCCTCCAAAACTCCCAAACTATCACACCCTTTTCTTTAAGATAGCAACAGTAATATTACGAAGTCATAGCCGATGACATCATATTTTTCAGAACGGGCACAATAAGCACACCTACCGCAATAAGTGCAATACCTGCCATCAACTGTTTCATACCCTGTGATTTTGGTTGTGTAATATAAAGAAGCAATAGAAGTGTAAAATTTTTTGCCGTTCCTATCCGGCACTTGCGCATTGTGCCGGACAGGTCGGGGCATTATTCGGGCAAGTCTACCTTGCGACAAAAGAATAATAGATTTCAATTTCCTGCCTGCGGTTTTTGTTCTCGTCATAGCTGCACTCATGCACTACGATTTTCTCGATAAACTCCCGCAGCAGGGTAGGGGTAAGTTCCTCAAAGCTGGTGTACTTGCGGACAATGTTCATAAACTTCTCGGCGTTTACCGTGGCTTCCTGCGCCTTTGCAAGTTCCCCTTGCAGTTCGGCGGCTCTCTCTTTAAGCTGCCGCTGCTCGGCTTCATAGTCTGCCGACAACTCCGCAAACCGTTCATCAGAAATGCGCCCGGTCACGCTGTCCTCATAAAGCCGCTTGAAGATAGCGGACAACTCGGCTATGCGCTTCTCGGCTGCGTCCAGTTCCTTTTTCTTGGCGGCATTTCTGCGCTTGCCCCCGTCCTCGTTCTGCTCGATCAGCAGCTTCATAAACTGCTTTTCGTGCCTTGCCGCATAGTCGGTCACTTTCCGCAGATTGGCGGTCACTCCCGCTGTCAAAAGGTCGGTGCGGATAAAGTGCGCCGTACAGTCCTTGACACGCTTCTTGTAGTTCCCGCAGATGTAGCAGTCCTGCCGCCTTGTCTTGTTCTCATACCTCTGCTGGTAGAGGACGCTGCCGCAGTCGGCGCAGAACAGCAAGCCGGAGAACAAGCCCACTTCATCATAGCGGTTGGGGCGTTTGCGCTGCTTGCGTAACTCCTGCACCCGTTCCCATGTGGCAAGGTCGATAATCGGCTCATGGGTGTTCTCGAATACCGCTTGCTTTTCCTCCGGGTTTTCTACGCTGGACTTCACTTTGTAGGAGATTTTCTCGGTCTTGAAGTTTACCGTATGCCCCAGATACTCCTTGCGTTCAAGGATATGGACAACGGTATTTGTCGCCCATCTGTGCGGGTAATCGGGGTAGTAGCGGCGGGTGCTGCCCGTCCTGCGGTATTCCAGCGTCCCCGGCGTGGGGATTTCCTGCTCGGTGAGCATACGGGCGATTTTGGTCGGGCCGTTCCCGGCAAGGCACAAGCTGAATATCTGCTTGACTACCGGGGCGGCTTCCTCGTCAATGATAAAGCGTCCGTCCTCGCCTTTTAAGTAGCCATAGACGGGCTGGCTGGTAATGGGCTTGCCGCTCATGCCCTTGCTTCTGAAAACTGCTTGATTTTCCTGCTCGTGTCTCTCACCATCCATTCGTTAAAAAGATTTTTTAGCGGCGTTAGGTCGTTGTCGCCCTGTGCGCTGTCCACTCCGTCATTGATGGCGATAAAGCGGACGCCTTTCTTGGGGAAAGTGATTTCCGTAAACATTCCGACTTGCAGGTAGTTCCTCCCCATGCGGATAGTCTTTGGTAATGACGCATTTTACCTCGCCATTCTCCACGCAATCCATCATTTCCATAAAGCCGGGTCTTTGGAAGTTCGCCCCACTCCATCCGTCGTCAACGAAAAAACGGTAGTTCAAAAATCCATTGTCACGGGCATAGGTTTCCAAAATGCGCTTTTGGTTGGATATGGAATTGCTCTCGCCCTGCAATTCATCATCTTTACTCAATCTTGCGTAAAGGGCGGTAACGGGTGCTAATTGGGTGGTCTGTCTAATCATGGTTTCCTCCATTTCCGACAGCCGCCCCGCTATTCCGTACAAAGATTGTACCATACGGGGCGGCGGTCTGTATAGTGGTTTCTGCTTCTTTATCGCCTGTCATAATGACGATTTTTCAAAAAAGGCTTGTCATGTCACACAAGCGGTAGAAAAGTTCATACTTCTGTGCTATACTTTTGTCAAAGCAATTATTAAGCGGGAGAATAGCCACATGAAGAAAATATATTTAATCGGCGGGGCAATGGGTGTTGGAAAAACAACAGTAGCACAAATCTTAAAAACAAAATTATCAAACAGCGTTTTCCTTGATGGCGATTGGTGCTGGGATTCTGACCCATTTCAAGTTACAGAAGAAACAAAAATTATGGTTATAGATAACATTAGTCATTTGCTTAACAACTTCATTCATTGTTCTGCATATGACAACATCATTTTTTGTTGGGTAATGCACGAACAGAGTATAATTGACGACATTCTATCAAGGTTAGACCATAAAGATTGCAAGGTTTATTGCGTTTCCTTGGTTTGTGACCCTGATGTATTGAGCGAAAGACTGCGCAAAGATATAGAGCAGGGTGTTCGTTTGCCATCAATTATTGAAAAAAGCATTTCATATCTTCCGAAGTACCGACTGTTATATACAAAAAGGATTGATGTTTCTAACAGTTCGCCAAATCAGATAGCAGATGAAATAGCGGCGTTATAATCACTCCCATTCCAGCGGTCATGCTCCCCGGCATGACCGCTTTTCTCATACCCCCGGCTCATGCAGTATAGGGCGGCTTTGGTGCGGCTGCGGTTTCCGCTTCCAGCACTTTCATCATCTTGTCGGCTGCGGTGGCGGTGGTGTCTTTCTTGAAAAAGCCGGAAACAATGAGGACGGTGTTACCCATGCGGATTTCCGTCACGCAATCCGGGCGGCGGTCTGTGGGGCTGGCGGTGCGGTGCTTTTTATCGGTCATAGGCAACTCCTTTCATTTCAGCAGTTCTTTCAGCCTGTCCAGCTTGGCTTTTGCGGCTTCCTTTCGGAAATTCTTTGCCGTGAAGCAGACAGGGGAACACATTTCAATCAGTCTGTCATAGATACGGGCGTGGGCGGTGTCCTGCGGGTTTTCCAGCATATCCGGCGTGTGGTTGGTGGTGACGATCAGCGGCTTGCCGCTGCGGTATCTGCTGTCAATCACATTGTAGACTTGCTCCAAACCGTACTCCGTCCCCCGTTCCATTCCAAAATCGTCAATGATAAGCAGGGGGTAGCGGCAAAGGCGGTCAATGTACTCGTTGCGCCCCTCGAAGCTGGCGGCAAGGTCATTGAGGATAAGGGCAAAGTTTGTCATGCGGACGGGGATTTCCTGCTCCATAAGGGCGTTTGCAATGCACCCGGCAAAATAGCTTTTCCCTGTGCCTACCTTGCCCCATAGCAGCAAGCCGTGGTTGCCCTCTTTCATCTGCTCCCAACGCTCCACATAGCTGTGCGCCATTCCCATTTGGGGGCATTTGCCGTTGTCATTGGCAAAAGTCCATTCCCGCATTTTGCTGTCGGTAAATCCCCGGCGTTTCAAGTCCTCTACGGTGTCAAGGTGTTTCCTGCGCTGCTCGGCGCTTCACGCTCTAACCGTTTCGCCCGCTGGCAGTCACACTCTGCCGGGTGGCGCTCACGCCCGAACAGGGCGGCTTTATCTGCCGGGAAATATGCTTCTTTCGGTGTCCGGCAACTGCCGCAGTACAAAAGCCCGTCCTCCCCGGTGTAGTCCTGCGGCTCGGCTGCGGTATCGAAAACCTTTTCAAAATCATTCGTCATAAGCTCTGTCCCTCCTTGTAGGTGTAATCGGGTATGCCCTGTTTCGGGGCTGCCTTTGCGGTATCGTCTGCCGCCCATCTGCGGATTGTGGCAGCGTGGTTTCGGTATTTCTTCCCGGTGGAAGCGATATAGCCGGAAAGACGGTCAATATAAAACTCCCATTTGCCGGGTAATTCCTCTTGCAGTTCCGCAAGTTCTGTATCAGACAGGAAAACATTGCTGTATCTGCCATAGGCGGCGGGGGCGGGGTGTCCTATATCTCCCTCTCTC
>ENA-OQCN01001431-OQCN01001431.1-human-gut-metagenome-genome-assembly--contig:-NODE-1431-length-11857-cov-2.182779_pt1 | contig 11857 bp, 25 predicted proteins | sample MGYA00242497_ERZ504576 | MGnify/ENA primary metagenome ERZ504576 (study PRJEB26092, sample SAMD00036296) | human gut metagenome | host: Homo sapiens | study: EMG produced TPA metagenomics assembly of...
CAAGTTCAAGCGCCTGACCATTGGCGGTGAGGTGCGTCTGATGGGCGCTTACATCGTCAAGTGCACCGGCGTGGAGAAGAATGCCGACGGCAGCATTGCCGCCATCCACTGCACCGCCGACCTTGAGACGGGCAACGGCAATCCCGCCGACGGCCGCAAGGTCAAGGGCACCATCCATTGGGTGAGTGCCGCCCATGCCGTGGATGCCGAGGTGCGCCTGTACGACAAGCTGTTCACCGAGGCCAACATGAACGCCATCCCCGAGGGCAGCGATTACAAGGACTACCTGAACCCGGAAAGCGTTGTTGTGTGCAAGGGCTGCAAGCTGGAAGAAAGCCTGAAGGACGCAAAGCCCGGTGAGAAGTTCCAGTTCGTGCGCACCGGCTTCTTTACCCCGGACTCCAAGAACCCCGGCGTTTACAACCGCGTCGTCACCCTGCGCGACAGTTTCAAACCCGCAAAGTAAAAAATATATCACGTCAAAGGAGCATTTGATCTTTTATGAAGAAACTCACCCGGAATGTTATCATCATGGCTGTTGTCACTGTCATTATGGCAGTTGTGCTCGGCCTGTACATCAAGTACACCGGCACTGTGCCCGCTGCCGACAACGCCGCCAGCCTGACGGATGGCATCTATACGTCCAGCGCTCAGGGCTGCCTGAGTGATGTGACCGTCACCGTCACCGTCACCGGCGGCGGGTGACCGGTGTGGAGATCGATGCATCCGGCGAGACTCCCGAACTGGGCGGTATCGCTGCTGAAACTCTGGCAGACCAGCTGACCAAGGTCGGTTCCACCAGCGGTGTGGACGCTGTTGCCGGTGCTACCATGACCAGCGACGCTGTGTTCACCGCCATGGACGACTGTCTGAGTCAGGCAGAGTAAAGACCCGAAAGACCGGCATGGTTCACAGCTTTGCCGGTCTTTTTTCTTAAAATACAGCACAAGGAGAGGGAACATTATGGGCGTATTATCCAATCTGGAACCAGCTTCGGTTTTTTATTACTTTGAGGAGATCTGCAGCATTCCGCACACCTCCCACCACGAAAAGGCACTGAGCGACTACTGCGTGCAGTTCGCCAAGGCCCACGGCCTTGCCTGCCGTCAGGACGAGATGGGCAATGTGCTCATCAAGGCACCGGCCACACCCGGATACGAGAAGGAGCCGGGCCTGATCCTGCAGGGCCATCTGGACATGGTGGGCGACAAGACCGCCGACTGCCCGCTGGATCTTGAGAAGGATGCCATCCACCCGGTCGTAGACGGCGGCTATGTGTGCGCCGAGGGCACGACCCTTGGAGCGACGACGGCATTGCCGTGGCCTACGCACTGGCTGTGCTGGACGCAAAGGACATTCCCCACCCTGCGCTGGAGGTCGTGCTGACCGTCTGCGAGGAGGTGGGTCTGCTGGGTGCATCTGCCATGGATTTTTCCGACCTTGAGGGCCGGATGCTGGTGAACATCGACTCCGAGGAAGAGGGGGTGCTGACCGCAGGCTGTGCAGGCGGACGCCGCGTTGAATGCCATCTGCCATTGCCCGTGTTCCTGTGACCGGCACCGCCGTAAAGGCGGATGTGGTCGGCCTTGTGGGCGGACACTCCGGCACCGAGATCCACAAGGGCCGTGCCAACGCCATCGCTCTGCTGGGGCGCTACCTGACCCTGCTGTCTGACCACGGTGCAGAGTACGCTGTGCTCACCCTCTCCGGCGGTGCAAAGGAAAACGTCATCCCGAAAGAAAGCAGCGTTACGCTGGTGCTGCCCGCCGGTATCACCGAAGCCGTGCGCGCTGCCGGGGCAGACTTACCGCGCAGATGAAAGCAGAATTCGGCACTGCTGACCCGGGCATCCGCCTGCAGCTCACCGAGGAGGGCTGCGGCGAATACGATGCACTGGATGCGAACTCCACCCAGCGCCTGCGCAAGGCCCTGCTCCTGATGCCATGGGGCGTGCAGGCCATGAGCATGGATGTGCCGGGCCTTGTGGAGACCTCGCTGAACCTTGGCGTTGCCGAACTGGACGACAGCGAAGCCATCCTGCGCTTCTCCCTGCGCAGCTCGGTGCCCTCGGCGAAGGAGCTGCTGAGCTGCAAGCTGCAGACCCTGACCGAGCTGCTGGGCGGCAGCGTGCGGTTCCACGGCGACTATCCCGCTTGGACCTACGCCCGCGAAAGCGCCCTGCGCGACCGCTGTGTTGCTGTGTACGAGGCACAGTACGGTGCAAAGCCCCAGATCGTTGCCATTCATGCAGGTCTGGAATGCGGCATCCTCTCCGGCAAGATCGACGGGCTGGACTGCATCTCCTTCGGCCCGAACCTGCTGCACGTCCACACCCCCAACGAGTGCGCCGACATTGCATCGGTGGCCCGTGTGTGGGAATACCTGAAGGCTATTCTGGCTTACAAAGCATAACGGCCCAAAACACAAAACGCACCTGCGGAATTGGCAGGTGCCGTTTTTGTATAACTCCCTCAGGCACGGCTCACGCCGCGCCAGCTCCCTCAATGAGGGAGCCTCCGGCGAAAAGAATAAAGTTTTCCGCTCGGCCAAAGCCTCCCTCCTTGAGGGAGGTGGCATTGCGAAGCAATGACGGAAGGAGTTTAGTCCAAATACTTGATCTTGCCCGGCTCAATGCCCTTGATGCCAAGGCCCGGCTCGTTGGAAACAGTGATGTCTTTTTCGTTGAACACTGCACCGCCGAGGATGGGGTCCTCGCTGCACAGCACGGGGCCGTCCAGATCCACGCGGGTAATGATCTGCTTTGCGCAGGCCAGATGCACGGCGGCATTCACGCTGATCTTGGCTTCCAGCATACAGCCGATCATGCACTCCACGCCGTACACTTCGGCAGCGGATGCGATCTTGAGGGCGTTGTACAGGCCGCCGCACTTCATCAGCTTGATGTTCACGAGGTCTGCGGCTCCCATCTGCATGATGTCAGTGCGTCCTGCGGGGAGAACACGCTCTCGTCGGCCAGCACCGGCACATAGGAGCGCTCGGTAACATACTTCAGGCCTTCAAAATCGTGGGCCTTGACCGGCTGCTCCACGAATTCGATATCAAGGCCCTTCTCCTGCATTCCGTTCAGGATGCGCACGGCTTCCTTGGGGGTCCAGCCTGATTTGCATCGATGCGGATGCAGGTCTCCTTGGGCACAGCACCGCGGATGGCGCTCAGGCGTGCAATATCCTTTTCCGGCTCCTTGCCCACCTTGACCTTCAGGCAGTCGTAGCCGCGGTCGATGGCGTTCAGGGCATCGCGCACCATCTCTTCGGGGTCGTTGACGCTGATGGTGATGTCGGTGACGATGGACTTCTTTGCGCCGCCCATCAGCTTGTACACAGGGATTTTGTACAGCTGGCCGTACAGATCCCACAGGGCATATCACAGCAGCTTGGCGCTGGTGTTCTTCTGGATGCAGGCATTCAGTGCGATCATCAGGTCTTCAAAGTCGTCCACATCGCGGCCGATGATGGTCTTTGCAATATGGTCGCGGATGGCACCGATGATGGCACCGGTGGTGTCGCCGGTGATCACACCGGTGGGAGGTGCCTCACCATAACCCACAGCGCCGGTGTCGGTGTGGATCTCTACGATCACATCCTCCACGCTGCTGACCGAGCGCAGAGCCGTCTTAAAAGGCACGCGCAGCGGCACGGAGATCAGACCGAGACGTACTTCCGTAATTTTCATGCAAAACCTACCCCTTTCGATAAAAAATATTGCCAGATTATGAAATCTATGGTAGTATTGTATACGAAGTTGTCGATATTGTAAAGACAATTGTCCGCAAAAATTGCACAAAAAGAAAGGGGATTGGGTTCATGATCACAAACGGTTTCACCTACATCGCCGTGCTGGTGTTCATTGCCGCACTGCTGGTGTGGCTGCAACGCTACACGAAGTCGAAATTCTTCGACTATGCACCACCTATCGTTCTGCTGTACCTCATTACCATGATTCTCTGCACGCTGGGTGCATGGGACATGGAGCCACCAAGCCTGCCTACTCCGTGCTGAAAAACAACCTGCTGTATGCAATGATCTTCCTGATGCTGCTGCGCTGCGACATCCGCAAGATCATCAAGCTGGGTCCCAAGATGCTGGGCGGCTTCTTTGCCGCTTCCGTCTCCATCTCGCTGGCCTTCATTGCCACCTTCGCCATCATGAAGGGGCCCCTTGGCTCCGAAGCATGGAAGGCACTGGGCGCTCTGTGCGGCAGCTGGATGGGCGCTCCGGCAACATGATCGCCGTGCAGGCTGCGCTGGACATCGGCGAAGCTGACATGGCCTACGCACTGGTGGTGGACTCCATCGACTACTCCATCTGGGTCATGTTCCTGCTGTGGGCCATCAACCTTGCTCCCAAGTTCAACAAGTGGGTCAAGGCCGACACCACCACGCTGGATGAAGTGTCCCGCCGTCTGGAAGAGGACGCAAAGGGCAACGAGGATAAGGCCAGCTTTGTCAACCTGATCTTCCTGCTGGGTCTGGCTCTGGTGATCTCCGCCTTCGGTCAGGATATCGGCGCAGCCCTGAACGGCGCAATGCCCTTCCTGGACAAGGCCACCTGGACCGTCCTGCTCATCACGTTGTCCGGCCTGATCGGCGCTGTCACCCCCGTGGGCCGCATGGCAGGCAGCACCGAGCTGTCCAACCTGCTGCTGTACTCCGTGGTGGCATTGCTTGCCTCCCGCGCAAGCTTCCTGGAGCTGACCGATGCACCGCATGGATCCTGGCGGGCTTTATGATCCTGGCCATCCACGGCATCATTCTGGTGCTGCTGGCAAAGATCTTCCATCTGGATATGTTCACCTGCGGTGTTGCATCTCTGGCAAACATCGGCGGTTCCGCATCCGCTCCCATTCTGGCTGGTGCCTACAGCGGCGCTCTGGTGCCTGTTGGCGTTCTGATGGCTCTGATGGGCTACGTCATTGGCACGGCAGGCGGCCTGATCACCGCAAATATCATGTCTCTGCTGGCATAACAAATACTGCAAAAAAAGGGGCTGTTGCATGTGCAACAGCCCCTTTTCTTATACGATTTTTTGTTTAGCCGCCCAGATATGCGCTGCGCACGCGCTCGTTGGTCAGCAGTTCGGCACCAGTGCCCTCCATGACCACACGGCCCGTCTCAAGGACGTAGGCACGGTCTGCCACGGAAAGAGCCATCTGTGCGTTTTGCTCCACCAGCAGGATGGTCATGCCTTCCTTGTGCACGTTCTGGATGATGTCGAAGATCTCCTGCACCAGCAGCGGCGAAAGGCCCATGGAAGGCTCGTCCAGCATCAGCATGGAAGCGTTGCTCATCAGTGCACGGCCCATAGCCAGCATCTGCTGCTCGCCGCCGGACATGGTACCGGCCAGCTGCTTGCGGCGCTCCTTCAGGCGGGGGAACAACTCAAACACCTTTTCCTTGTTGGGTGCAATGGTGGAAGCAGGCTGGGTGTATGCACCCATGTCCAGATTTTCTTCCACGGTCATGTGCAGGAACACATGGCGGCCTTCCGGCACATGGGCAAGGCCTGCTTCCACGATCTTGTGGGCGCGCATGCCCTTGATGCTGCTGCCCTTGTACAGGATGTCGCCGGTCTTGGGCTTCAGCAGGCCGGAAATGGTCTTTAAGGTGGTGGATTTGCCAGCACCGTTGGCACCGATCAGGGTGACGATCTCGCCCTGATCCACCTCGAAGGAGATGTCCTTGACGGCGTGGATGTTGCCGTAATAGACGTTGATGTTATCAACTTTCAGTAACGTATCAGCCATGGCTTAGCTCTCCTTCTTGCCCAGATAGGCTTCGATGACCTGCGGGTTGTTGCGGATCTCATCCGGCGTGCCCTTGGCGATGATGCGGCCGAAGTTCAGCACGGCAATGCCCTCGCAGATGCCCATGACCAGACTCATGTCATGCTCGATCAGCAGCACGGCGATGTTGAACTCGTCGCGGATGCGGCGGATGGTCTCGGTCAGCTCTGCAGTCTCGGAGGGATTCATACCGGCAGCAGGCTCGTCCAGCAGCAGCAGCTTCGGGCTGGTGGCCAGTGCACGCATGATCTCCAGACGGCGCTGTGCGCCGTAGGGCAGGCTGCCTGCCTGCACATTGGCGAGGTCTGCCATGTGGAAGATATCCAGCAGCTCCAGAGCACGCTCGGTGCACTTCTTCTCTTCCTTCCAGTAGTTGGGCAGGCGGATCAGCGAAGATGCCAGATTGTACTTCATGGACTCGTGCAGGCCCACCTTGATGTTATCGATCACGCTCAGTTCCTTGAACAGGCGGATGTTCTGGAAGTACGTGCCACGCCCATGCGGTTGACCTGATAGGTCTTTTTGCCGGCGGTGGGCATACCATCGATCAGGATGGAGCCGCGGGTGGGCTGGTAGACGTTGGTCAGCAGGTTGAACACGGTGGTCTTACCGGCACCGTTGGGGCCGATCAGACCGGTGATCTCGTTGCGGCCGATCATCAGGTTGAAGCCATCCACGGCGGTCAGGCCGCCGAAGTCGATGCCCAGCTCCCGCACGTCCAGAATGGGCTTTTTTGTCCTTGTCGCGGTCGGTCAAAAGCGCCGGAGGGCACACTGTGCAGCTTAGTCTGGTATTCACTCATGGTCCTTGCCCTCCTTTGCTTTCTTCTGGAACAGTTCGCCGTTCATGATCTTTTCCACAATGCGGTTCATGGAGAAGTCGTAGCTGCCAAGCAGGCCGCCCGGACGGAAGATCATCATGAGGACCAGCACCAGCGAGTAGACTACCATGCGGTAGCTGTCAAAGCTGCGGGTCGCCTCGGGCAGAATGGTAAGCACGGTCGCGGACAGGATGGAGCCCAGCATGGAGCCCATGCCGCCCAGAACCACCATGACCAGAATTTCGATGGACTTCATGAAGCCGAAGGTGGAGGGGTCCAGAACGCCCAGATAGCAGGCGTACAGGCCGCCGGCCAGACCGGCAAAGGCGGCGGAGAATGCAAAGGCCATGACCTTATAATAAGTAGTCTGGATGCCGCAGCTTTCGGCAGCGATCTCGTTATCGCGGATGGCCAGCACGGCACGGCCGTGGCGGCTCTTCATCATGGCGTGGATGGCAAAGCAGGTAATGACCACGCAGATGAACACATTGGCGAAGTTAGAATACTTGGGGATGTTCTTCAGGCCCTTGGCACCGTAGAACAGCTTGAAGCCAGCACATCATCGATGTTGTTCAGGGTGATGCGGATGATCTCGCCAAAGCCCAGCGTCAGGATGGCCAGATAATCACCGGTCAGGCGCAGAGCAGGAATGCCGATCAGCACGCCGAACAGGCCCGCCACGATGCAGGCCAGCACCAGACCCACGACAAAAGCGACACCGGAGGGCAGATTGCTGTATTTCGTGAACAGGGCGCAGGTGTAAGCACCACGGCCATGAAACCGGCGTGGCCCAGCGGCAGCTGGCCCAGATAACCGGTGGCAACGTTCAGCGAGACAGCCAGAATGATGTTGATGCCCACGGTGAGAAGCACCTTGTTCTGGTAGGTGGACAGCACGTTCTGGGTGAGGAAGGACAGGCCCACGAACAGCAGAGCCACCAGCACGGCGTTCATCAGGTAGCGCACGGGCATTTTGAGCGTTTTGCGTTTGGTATTCATCTTCATGCCCTCCTTACACCTTTTCCTGAACCTTGCGGCCAAGGAAGCCGGTGGGCTTGACCAGCAGCACGATGATCAGGATCGCAAACGTGACGGCATCCTTCCATGCGGAAAGGCCGATGGCGGAAACAAAGCACTCGCACAGGCCGATGGCGATGCCGCCGATCATGGCACCGGGGATGGAGCCGATGCCGCCCAGAACGGCTGCAACGAAGGCCTTCAGGCCAAGCATGGAGCCCATGGTGGGGGTCGCCTGCGGGTAGCTGCAGCAGTACAGCACCGAGCCGATACCGGCCAGTGCGGAGCCCACCGCAAAGGTAAAGGAAATGGTGCTGTTGACGTTAATGCCCATCAGGCGGGCAGCGTCCATATCCTCAGACACGGCACGCATGGCCTTGCCGAGCTTGGTCTTCTGCACAAGGAAGGTGAGCACCAGCATGGACAGCACCGTGACCAGCAGGGTGATGACAGAGGTGAGGCCCAGCGGCACAGAGCCGATGCGGAAGGTCTGGTTGGTGTAGTAGGCCGGAATGACCTTTGCACCGGAACCAAGGATCAGCTCTGCAGTGTACTCCAGGAAGAAGGACACGCCGATTGCGTGATCAGCAGGGAGATACGGGGTGCGCTGCGCAGCGGGGTGTAGGCGATCTTCTCGATCACAACGCCCAGCAGCGTGCAGGTGATGATGGTGGCGCACACAGCAGTGACCGGGCCAAGGCCCAGCTGATTCATCACGAACCAGGACATGTACGCACCAACCATAATGACATCGCCATGGGCAAAGTTCAGCAGCAGGATGATGCCGTACACCATGCTGTAACCCAGTGCGATCAGTGCATAGATGCTGCCAAGGGACAAGCCGTTGATCAGCTGGCTAAAAAACACTGTCATGGACTGATACTTCCTTTCTTTGCGGCGTTTGCACGCCTTTTGGGGAATGCACTTTTTTACCAAAAAGCGGAGACGGCCGAGCAAAACCTGTTCCGGCGGTCTCCGCAATGGGTCTTTTATTTCTGAGTGCTGCCTTTATGCCGCACACCGGTGCGCAGGATCAAAGCAGATCAGAACATTTCCTTCAGAACGGGGGTTGCACCGTCGAAGCACAGGATAGCGGTCTGCTTGACGGGGTTGTGGTGCTCATCGAAGGTGAAGGTGCCGGTGATGCCATCGATGGTGCCGCCTGCGATAGCATCGATGACGGCCTGCTTATAGTCGTCATCACCGGCAGCCAGACCGGCATCCTCAGCAGCCTGAATGCCATAGACAACGGTCATGGCAGCATCGTAGCCCAGAGGAGCGAAGCCGTTGGGGTACTCCTCACCGTACTCAGCCTTGTAGGCATCCTCAAGTCGGGGTTGGAGCCCTTTGCGTAGTTTGCGCAGAAGTAGGCATCCTTCAGCTGGTCGGCAGTTGCGTAGCCTTCCAGACCATCCCAGCCGTCGCCGCCCAGGAAGGGAACTGCCAGACCGATGCTCTCAGCCTGAGCCAGGATCTGACCGACTTCCTGATAGTAGTTGGGGCAGAACACCACTTCGGGAGCCTTGCCCAGAATGGTGGTCAGCTGGGTCTTGTAGTCCACATCGCCCTCAGAGTAGGTCTCCTGATCGACGATGGTGCCGCCCAGCTCTCGAACTCGTTGACGAAGTTCTCTGCCAGACCCTCGTTGTAGTCAGCGCCCTTCTGGAAGATGACGGCTGCCTTGGTGTAGCCCAACCGCTGGTAAGCGTAGTCAGCCATCTTGATGCCCTGGAACGGGTCGGTGAAGGTTGCGCGGAACACATTCTCGTTCACGGTGTCGGTCTCGGCATCGTAGGTGACAGCCTCAGCGGTAGCGGAAGCGGTGACCATGGGCATGTTGTAGTCTGCGCTCTCGCAGCAAGTGCCAGAGTCGGGGTGGTGGTAACATCGCCCACCAGAGCGGTGATGCCCTGATCGCACATCTTGGTGAAGCAGGTAACAGCCTGAGTTGCATCGCCCTGCTCATCCATGGCGATGATCTCCAGCTGCTTGCCGTTGATGCCGCCCTTTTCGTTGACCTGCTTCAGGTACAGGGTAGCGCCGTTGACAACGGCCTGACCGTAAACGGAAACATCACCGGTCAGAGGTCCAAGAACGCCCACCTTGATGGTGTCGCCGGAAGCAGCGGCACCAGAAGCTGCGGTAGAGGCGGAAGCAGCAGTGCTGTTGGAAGAACCGCCGCATGCAGTCAGAACGCCGGCTGCAGCAACAACACCTGCAGCGGCCAGGAAATTACGACGAGAAATCATCTTTTTCATAGTGAATATCCTCCTTAGGAGCATTCGTGCTTCAGTATAAAAACGGAAGCAAGGCCCTCTTTCCCTCAAAGCGACCTTGCTTCGTTATCAATATTATAGACCTGTGAGCCAAAATCCGCAATTCACAAACCGTCCATACTTTCAGGGGCATTTTGTGGACTTTGTCGCCAAAATAGCCAAAAGCAATGGGTCTGTTTTGTGCACTATTTCAATTGCTTCATTTTGTTTGTGTGTCAGGTGAACACAATTCACAAGTTGCAAAAGGGTTACAGGGTCTCCATTTCGGCATCTGCGGCGAACTCGGCCTCTGCACGTGCTCGGCAGCTTTGCCTCTGCTTCCGCTTTGGCCAGAGACTCTGCAAGGACCTTGCGGATGGCGGTGAAGTAGAACACCAGCGACAGGCCGGTGCCGATGCACCAGCCCACGGGCCATGCCATCCAGATGCCCGTGCTGCCCAGAGCAGTGCTGCTCAGCACAATGGCGATGCCCACGCGCAGGATCAGGTCGGAGAAGGTGGCGATCATAAAGCGCACCATCATGCCGCAGCCGCGCAGGATGCCGTCAGTGACCAGCTTGAGCGACACCACAAAATAGAAGGGAGACAGGATGCGCAGGAACAGCATACCGGTGTCGATGGCCGGACCCTGCGGGTCATTCATGAACAGCAGCAGCAGGAAGCGGCCGAAGAAGAAGTACAGGAGCACGATGGCACGCAGATGATCCACACCAGATTGCGGCCTGCGCCAAAGCCCTTGTGCACACGGTCCATCTTGCCCGCGCCCATGTTCTGGGAGGTGTAGTTGGAGATGCCGTTGCCCAGCGTGGTAAAGGAAGTGATGACCATGTTGTTCAGCTTGACGGCTGCAGAGTAGCCTGCAATGACGCTGGCACCAAAGGTGTTGATGACGCTCTGCAGGATGATGTTGCCCACAGAGACGAAGCTCTGCTGCAGGATGCTGGGGATGGCGACCATGGCTACCTTGCCCAGCATGTTCCAGGAGAACAGCACGACCTTGTTCTTGGATTTGAAGGCGCTGATGCGGCGGAACACCACCACCATGGCCAGCACGCAGCTCACACCCTGACACAGGAAGGTGGCCCATGCCACACCGGCTACGCCCATCTTGAGACCGGCCACGAACAGGATGTCCACGCCGATGTTGGACAGGGACGAGACTGCCAGAAAATAGAAGGGCGTTTTGCTGTCGCCCAGAGCGGAGAAGATGCCGGTGGCGATGTTGTAGAAGAACATGAAGGGCAGGCCCAGCACGTAGATATCCAGATACAGCGAAGAATCCGCAAGGATCTCCTCCGGGGTGTTGATGAGCTCCAGCAGGCTGTGGCAGCCACAAGGCCGATCAGCATCAGCACGGCGCACAGCACGGCAGAGCCGATCAGGGAAGTGTAGACCGAAGTCTTCATCTCATCGTAGTCCTTTGCGCCAAAGTAGCGGGACACGATGACCGAGCAGCCAATGTTGCAGCCAAAGGCAAATGCAATGAAGATCAGGGTGATCTCGTAGCTGTTGCCCACAGCAGCCAGTGCATTCTCGCCGATGAACTTGCCTGCAACAAGGCTGTCGGCAATGTTGTACAGCTGCTGGAAGATGATGCTGCCGAACATGGGCAGCAGAACTGCCACAAAACCTGTGACGGCTTGCCGACCGTCAGATCCTTATTCATATAGAAAATCCTCCTCTATCTACCATAAAGAAACATATTAGAACCAAAAACAGTATAGAGTCATCCTGACAAAAAGTAAAGAAAAATTTTAGTATATCTGCCATATTAAATTAATATGATAGGCATGACGCATCCCCGCTGCTGCCAGTGGGCAAACTGTAGAGACCAGCTGTTTCCTGCTTTGCCGGAATGTTCTGCCCCATCAGCTGCCGTTTTTTGCCCCTTAAAAAGTTTACATCCACAAACATGCGCATCGGCTCTTGCACCGGGCCGGAAAG
>ENA-OQCN01001432-OQCN01001432.1-human-gut-metagenome-genome-assembly--contig:-NODE-1432-length-11853-cov-4.630479_pt1 | contig 11853 bp, 13 predicted proteins | sample MGYA00242497_ERZ504576 | MGnify/ENA primary metagenome ERZ504576 (study PRJEB26092, sample SAMD00036296) | human gut metagenome | host: Homo sapiens | study: EMG produced TPA metagenomics assembly of...
TTGTTTTCAATATCTTATCTATACTGTTATTTCAACATAAGATATCGAAATGTACATCTGACAGCACTGTTTTTTTATCCAATGCCTTTATCAGAAATCCCTTATTTTAAGGCTTTTCCGGTCGTTTCCTTTATCTTACTCTATTGGAACTGCATAGGTAGAAAATTTCACATCAAACGAACAGTCAAATTTATCAATGGCTTTTAATAGCCCAATCGTTCCGATTTGAAATAAATCCTCCATCTCCACTCCACGATTTAAAAATCGTTTTACGATACTATGCACCAGACCCGTATTTTTCTCTACCAGCGTATCTCTTGCTTCCTTATCCCTTGGTGTGCACGCCCGATAAGGCAAGGACCTCATCCATAGCGCCTCCTTATTCTTCAAAGCTTTCCCTGCTTATGCCAATTTTCTTTCTCATACGCACGGTTGTTCCTTTTCCCACCTCGGATTCAACCAAAAGCTCGTCCATAAATGCTTCCATAAATGCAAATCCCATACCGGAACGTTCCTGATCCGGTCTTGTCGTAAACATTGGCTCCATTGCCTGTTTTATATCTTCAATTCCCTTTCCATAATCAATTATCGTAACAAACAACTCTCTTTTACCTGTCTTACATTCAATCCTGATTTTCTCCTGCTTCTTATTGTCATAAGCATGAATAATGCAGTTTGTAATCGCCTCTGATACGGCGGTTTTAATATCTGCGACTTCTTCTAATGTCGGATTTAACTGCGTTGCAAATGCTGCAACGGTCACTCTTGCCAGACTTTCATTACAAGAACGGCTGACAATTTCTAATGTCATTTCATTCGTATACTCCATTTTTATGCTCCCCCTTATCTTTTTTTCTGATGCCAGACTGTTTCCTGACTGATTTCAATATATTTATAAATTCCGGAAATCCGCATAATCCGATATACACGGTCATTTACATGAATTGCGGTCACTTTTCCCCCACTATAACGCACAATCCGATACCGTCCCATCAACATTCCAATTCCCGAACTGTCCATAAATGTCGTCTTTGAAAAATCAAATACCAGTTGGGAAATCTCCCCTTTTTCCAGCTCTTCATCCACCACCTTGGTAATCTGCTGTGCAAAATGATGGTCCAGCTCTTCCGGCACATAAACCATCAGACAATTTTCCCTTCGTTTGATTACATCACTCATACTGATTACCCCTTACTTTATTCTTTCAATCTTTTGTAAAAAAAGGATGAATACTCATCGTATCCATCCTTTTTCTCAAGGTTTCTCTTTTGATTTTTCTATTCTTCTGAATCTTCTTCACTATAATCAGAATAACTGTTATCCTCTTCATCCGAGTTGCTGTAATCTTCATCATTATTATCATTAGAGGTATCTTCTTCATCATTATTATCATAATTCGAATCATCCTCTTCTGAATTATCTTCTTCATCATAATTTGTATCGTCCGAATTATCCGAGGTATCTGCCTGACTTTGCGTCTGACTGGATTGTGAAGAACCAGAAGAAGAACTTCCCCCTGTCAATGCATCTAAATAATCCTGCGCATCGGATGCATTCTGTGTTCCAGGGAAGGTATCAATAATCTTCTGATACCAGGTCTTTGCATTGTCTGTATCCCCACTCTTCTGATAAGCCTGTGCCAGATAGAACATCGAAGTAAAGTCCGGTTCTCCGATATCAAGCGCTTTTGTATAATTTTCAATAGCAGTTGCATAATCACCGCTCTCATAAGCATCCATCGCCGTACTTTGATATTTCTGTTTGACACTGGAACCAATGTCTCCCATAATCGCATCGTACATACTCTTTGCTTCAACGGAAAGCAGGTCACTGTTAACTCCTTCTAAGGCATTTGCTGCTGTCTCATAATTTTCATCATTATATGCCTGCCATGCCTTTAAAAGATTTTCATAGCTGGTTGTTGTTTCTTTTGCCTGAGAAATCTGGTCTGTCGCTGTATTTACAGATTCCGAAGAATTGTCAATTTCTTCCTGCAAACGAGTCAGTTCTGCTGCCTGTGTCGCTACTTTATCGCTGTATTCTACTACTTTCTGATTTGCTTTTTGATTAATCCGCTGATTCTGTGCCGGAACAACCAAAAACCACAATGCGGAAGCCCCGACCAAAAGCCCGATAATCAGATTGATTAATGTATTGGTAACGGTACGCTCCCGATATTCCATTGGTTGAATGACCACGTCATTTCCGGAGCGATAAATAACTCTTCCTTCTTTTTCCTGTTTTACTTTTTCTCTTGCCTTAAATCTTGGCTCTAAATTTGTAATTTTACCGGTCTGCTGTTCTACTTCTCTTAAAAAACGCAGAGTAGTCGTATTGGTCTTATCAATTTTCGCCGCTGATTTCAACTGCTTTCTTGCCTTTTCATATTTTCCATTGCGGATATAAATCAGTGCCAGTAAATGATAACCCTTAATCAGTTTCGGATTGTCTGCAAGCACTTTTCTAAGCTGCATTTCTGCCATGTCGACACTGCCTCTTTTACAGTATTCCAGACATTGATTGTACTTTTTGATACTCATGTTAATCGTATCAAGGCGGTTTGCATTTTTCTGCAGACGGTTGATATAATCAGCTGCGATATTATTTTCCGGCTGCATATTTTTACTGATTACCCATTCACTTAATGCCGCAACCACTTCACCGGTCTCAAAATAAACCAGTCCGAGAAGATTTCTCGCATGAATATTGTATTTATACATTCTAAGACTTCTCTGCAGGCAGGTAATTGCCCCTGACAGGTCACGAATCTGTGCTTTTTCCAAACCTCTGTTATAATACAAATTCGATAATGCGACAATCTGTTTCTGCACCGTCACATTGCATCCGCATCCAGGGCAATAGGAAGAGCTGTTAAGCTGGGTATTGCATATCATACATTTCATCTATTTACTCCCTATTTTCTGGTGTTCCCTTCAGTTTCTTTTAAAATTTCTTTGAGTATATCCACAACATCAGTCAAATCCTGACGATAAATTGCATTTTCTGCATCGTCCACATCCTGACACGGCTCAAATTTTTTTAATTCCTCTTCGTAATTAATCATTTGTTTCTCCTTTTTAAATAGTCCTTAATCTCTCCAACGAGATACAAAGAACCTACAACAAATAGTAACCCGTCTCCTTTTTTTGCATAAGCCAGTTCAAATGCCTTTTCACAATCCGGTTCTGCATAGACCTGCTTACAACCGTTTTCTCTAAACAATTCTGCAAGTTCTGTTGAAGACTGTTTTCTGCTTCCCCAGATTTCTGTTACATACACATTGGAGAAATGAAGTCCATTACAGATTTTCTGAATCATGTCTTTAAAATCTTTATCGGAAACCGTTGTAAAAAGCAGAGTAATTGGATAATCATCTTGGAAATACCGAACGGTTTCTACAAATTTTGCAATTCCATCTTCATTATGAGCTCCATCCACAATGACACCTGGCAGTACTGTTTCCATTCTGCCCTGCCATTTTGTATGCTCCATCCCGGCTTTTAAGGTTTCTTTTTCGATTTTATGAACTTCTTTTAATACTCCCATTGTTTCCACCGCAAGAGATGCATTCATCATCTGATATTTTGCAATAAAAGGAATGAACAAGTCTATTGTACCATAAATTTTAGAATCGTAGGTAAATGAAATTCCATCCGGTGTATAAGAAGTCATCTTCTGGCTTGCCTGTTTTACCTCATAATACGGACACCCCAGTTCTTTTGCCCGATTTTTGATGACTTTTTCGGCCTCTTCCTGATTTCCATCAAAGATAACCGGAACACCCGGCTTGATAATGCCGGCTTTTTCACCTGCAATCTTTTCAATCGTATCGCCAAGATATTCCACATGATCCAGACTGATAGAAGTAATCACGCAGCAAGCGGAGATACAATCGAATTTGTCGCATCTAAACGTCCGCCCAGCCCGGTTTCCAGTACCAGTAAATCTACATCTGCCTCATCAAAAATGACCATTCCCATTAAAAATAGAAATTCAAAATAGGTTGGATGGTAATCTCCTGCCTCTACAAGCTCATCTGCAAGCGCTTTGATTTTTAAGAAAGCCCGTAAGAATGCCTCATCTGAAACCATTTCTTCGTTAATCTGAAATCGTTCATTAATCTTTATCAGATGCGGTGAAGTAAACAACCCGCACTTATAGCCGCCTTCTTCAAGCATTGTGGAAAGAAACGCACAGACACTGCCTTTTCCATTTGTTCCTGCTACATGTATAATTTTTCGTTTTTTATCCGGACTTCCCAGTAAATCCAGACACTTTCTGGTATGTTCTAATTTATTTTTCGTTGTAAATTTCGGAATTTCTTCTATGTATGCAACTGCTTCTTCGTAAGTAAACAAAAATTAATCCTTCTTTCTTTTGTCATTTCCCTAAAAAATCACCGCTCCATTCACAATGATAAGGGTCACTTACCATTATAATGAAGCGGTGACAATATGCAAGCAAATTATGTCGGTTGTAAACTTTTTCTTTTACTGTGTCTCGACAGTAGTTTCTGACTTCTCGGAAGATGCCCCGTTTTCCACCGCGTCTGCTTTTTCATCTGTTTTTGTTTCTGTCTGTTCTTCTGTCTGTCCTTCTGTCTGCGAACCCATATCTGTCTCTGTTGTGTCTTCTGTGGATTCATCTGTTTGTGCTTTGGATGTTTCATGATAAATCTGTGTTTCTGTCCGACTTAATACCTTTCGGGTAGAACTGTTACTGCGGATTGCGATATCCACTTCATCTCCATCCTGTAAATCACCATCTGTCAGAAGAAGCGTCGTCGGACTGACATACGTTACTTCCACTAATTCTCCATTCACCTCAAGATAAGCAGACTGCGTGAAGTTTGTACCGGTAATATAATACCTGCCCTCCGAAATCTTCTCAATTTTATCTAAGGTTACTTCTTCCACTCCAAGATGCAGTTTTTCTTTCTGATATGGATTCTCTCCGTCATACACATACTGTTTCCATATAAAATATCATACTGGAGCATTTCTAAATCAGCCTGATAATTTTTCGTCTGTCGTCTTGCCTGATGATAACGGAACACATTTCCTTCATGAATTCCAACACGGTTCATGACTTCTGCTGCCATCTGATAAGCAGCAATATTTGCATCTTTCTTTTCAAGCTCCATATTATCCCAGATTACATATTCTGTCTGGAACAGATAACGATTCTCCATATCTTCTACGGTCAATCCCATTGTCGGAAGATGATCCCCATACATGACAAGCACTACATCTTCATCAAGTTGAGATAAGGTATCCGTCAGTTCTTTTACAAACTGATCCATCTCATAAATCTGATTACAGTAATACTCCCATTTATTATTTAATGCCTCTGTACTCGAACCGCTTACTGTAATCTTCGGATTTTCAATCGTCGGTTCTTCCGGATAATCTCCATGTCCTTGTACCGAAATCGTATAAATATAGTCCGGATCATCTGTCTCATTTAACGCCTGCATAATATATTTTGTCAGATTTCGATCTCTCATCCAGTCATTCGGGTTTGTATCATCCTGTTCCGACATATACTCTTCCGAAGTAAAGGTATCAAATCCAAGATTTGCAAATACACTTTTTCTTCCATAAAAGTTCGCCTCATTATTATGAATGGCATGAGTCCGATATCCCAGACTCTTTAATACATAAGGTGCACTTTCACAAGTTGTTTCTTTTAAAATACTCTTATATGGATATTCGCCAGGTCCAAAATAATGTAAGCTCATTCCTGTAATGCTTTCAAATTCTGTATTTGCTGTACCTGCGCCTACAGAAGGCACTTTATAATATCCGGAAGAATATTCCTTCATCAGTTTTCTGAAATTTGGAATCGGGTCTTCCGAAACATTTAAATAATTAACCAGTGTCGGATCAAAAAAGGATTCCAGCTGTAAAAAGATAATATTTGGTCTTTTTTCTCCTGTTTTGGGCAGATTTGATTCACTGTCCTCAATTTCATTGATTGCTGATTCAGAATAATCTCTCGGACAGCTGATTCCGGTATTAAAAATCGTAGTTGCCAGACAGTATGGATATCCATAATCCTGATAAGCAAATGCAATATTTCCAAAGTAATTAGAAAGCACTCGTTTATCCAGTGCCAGTCTGGTTGTTCCTGCAAATGCCAGCACTACAATCAGCACAAACGGAATATTGACACGGTAACGTAATTTTCCTCTGTATCTTGGCCCTTTTACAAATAAAATAATCATTGCAATCAGCACCAGTATTGCAATAATCATTACAATAACAAAGAAAAACGGATTCAAATACTTATTTGCAATCTTAACTGCGTCGGTAATCAGATGTAAATCCGGTCCTGTAAATGGAGTGACACGGTTTGCCAAAAGCACACCATTAATAATTCCAAGTCCAAGCCAGAAAATAGTTAACAATACCCTCATAAATACTCTTCTTCTTACCAGATACACTAACATAGTGGTTGTAAAAATAAGAAATGAGTTATATAAAAACACTAACGGTCTTTCTGTCATATAGCTAAAAGCTTCTGACACAGAATGTCTGGAGATGGCCTCGATTACAAAATATAAGACCATCACTCCAAACATCTGAAGAGGTACTGACAGAAAGTTCAAAATTTTGATAAACTGTTTTTTTATGGATTTCAAATGCTCAATCTCCTATCAGCCTTGCTTACTTTTCAAGCTGTTTCAGTCTCTCTTTTACCTGTTCCATCATATTTGTATATTTTTCAAGTTTTGCTTTTTCTTCTGCAACCTTGCTTTCCGGAGCTTTGCTTACGAAGCGTTCATTGCTTAACATTCCTTTTACACGGGCAAGCTCTTTGTTTAATTTTTCTTCTTCCTTGTGAAGTCTTTCTACTTCTTTTTCGATATCTACCAGTCTGCGAACGGCATATAGATAACTGCCTTTGAAGTTACAGCAGAAACAGCATCTTCATCGATTCCGGCTTTGTCTGCCTGTACAACAACTTCACTTGCATAACCAAGTGTTCCAAAGAATACTTTTCCATTTTCAAATGTCTCACGGATTGCTTCATCTTCAGAAACAACAAATACTTTTGCTTTCTTGCTCGGCGGTACATTCATTCCGGTACGCACGTTACGAATACTTCTGACTGCTTCTTTGATGATTTCAACTGCTTCTTCATCCGCTTCAAAATCCCATTTGGCTTTTCTTTCCGGCCAGGAAGCAATCATGATAGATTCTTCTTCCGGGCGAAGAGTGCAGTAGATTTCTTCTGTAATAAACGGCATATATGGATGTAATAATTTCAGTGCATTTCCAAGAACTGTTTTTAAAGTCCAAAGAGCTGCTGCTTTTGTGGTGTCTTCTTCATTGTACAATCTCGGTTTTACCATTTCGATATACCAGTCGCAGAATTCTTCCCAGATAAAGTCATAGACTTTCTGAACGGCAATACCAAGTTCATATTTATCCATATTTTCAGTTACTTCTTCTGCCAGTTTGTTTACTTTAGAAAGAATCCATTTATCGGCACCCGTTAAAGCATTTAAATCAATTTCCTGCGGTACTTCTGCTTTTTCCAGGTTCATCATGATAAATCTGGAGGCGTTCCATACTTTATTTGCAAAGTTACGGCTTGCTTCTACTCTCTCCCAGTAGAATCTCATATCATTTCCAGGTGCATTTCCTGTCATCAGAGTCAGACGAAGTGCATCCGCACCATATTTATCGATAACCTCAAGCGGATCAATTCCATTTCCGAGGGATTTACTCATTTTACGTCCCTGTGAATCACGTACCAGACCATGAATCAGTACATGATGGAATGGAGTTTTTCCGGTCTGCTCCAGACCTGAGAATACCATTCGGATAACCCAGAAGAAAATGATATCATATCCGGTTACCAGTACATCGGTCGGATAGAAATAATTTAATTCTTCTGTATTGTCCGGCCAGCCAAGTGTTGAGAATGGCCATAATGCAGAAGAGAACCATGTATCAAGGGTATCTTCATCCTGTGTCAGATGTTCACAGCCACATTTCGGGCATACAGACGGCAGTTCTCTTGCAACAACTGTTTCTCCACAGTTATCACAGTAATAAGCCGGGATTCTGTGTCCCCACCATAACTGACGGGAAATACACCAGTCACGGATATTTTCCAGCCAGTGCATATAAATCTTATCAAAACGTTCCGGAACGAAAGTCAGGTTGCCATCCTGTAATGTTTTGATTGCAGCCTCTCCCATTTCTTTCATTCTTACAAACCACTGCGGTTTAATCATTGGTTCTACGGTTGTACCACAACGATCATGTGTTCCTACACTGTGAGAATGCGGAACAACTTTTACTAAAAGACCAAGATCTTCTAAATCTTTTACCATTGCTTTTCTGGCTTCGTAACGGTCCATGCCTGCGTATTTTCCACCTAAATCATTGATGGTTGCATCATCGTTCATGATATTGATTTCTTCGAGGTTATGACGTTTTCCGACTTCAAAGTCATTCGGGTCATGTGCCGGTGTAATTTTTACACAACCTGTTCCAAATTCTTTATCTACATATTCATCAGCGATAACCGGAATTTCTCTGTCTGTCAAAGGCAGTTTTAACATTTTTCCGATTAAATCTTTGTATCTTTCATCTTCCGGGTTAACTGCAACTGCAGTATCGCCCAACAGAGTTTCCGGACGGGTGGTTGCGATTTCAACGAAACGACCTTCTTCTCCAACAATCGGATAATTGATGTGCCAGAAAAATCCATCCTGATCCTCATGTTCCACCTCAGCATCAGAAATAGAGGTCTGGCAGACCGGACACCAGTTGATGATTCTGGAACCTTTGTAAATATATCCTTTTTCGTATAAACGGATAAATACCTCTTTGACTGCTTTTGAACAACCTTCATCCATTGTGAAACGTTCTCTGTCCCAGTCAGCAGAAGCACCCAGTTTCTTTAACTGGTTAATAATTTTTCCGCCGTACTCTTCTTTCCATGCCCAGGCATGTTTTAAGAATTCCTCACGACCTAAATCCTCTTTATTAATCCCCTGCTCTTTTAATTTTTCGATTACCTTTACTTCTGTAGCGATTGCTGCATGGTCTGTTCCCGGCTGCCACAATGCCTCATATCCCTGCATTCTCTTAAAACGAATCAGGATATCCTGCATAGTTTCATCCAGTGCATGCCCCATGTGAAGCTGTCCGGTTACATTTGGCGGCGGCATAACGATAGTAAACGGTTTTTTATCTCTGTTTACCTCTGCGTGAAAATATTTATTATCAAGCCATTTCTGATACAGTCTTTCTTCAAGACCCTTTGGGTCATAAGTTTTTGCAAGTTCTTTGCTCATGACTACCTCCTTGTTTTTATTGGTTTATTTTTTTGCAGACATTTATCATAAAAATAAAAAAGCCTTTACAGATAAAACTGTAAAGGGCGAATGTCCGCGGTACCACCTTGCTTTTTAACTCTAAGTCTGTTAACGCAGACGACGCGTGAACACCTACGCAGGATGGTTCTTCTTTACAGTCCCCTCACCCTTTCAGCATTCCGGTTCCAAAGCTACCTTCCACTTGTTCCTCTGAAACGCGCTTTCAGCATTTTGCCGTTCTCTCTGGCAGATTTCCAAATGTACTCCTCTTTTTCAACACCTTTTGCTACGATACATCATAATCATAAAAAATCTTTTTGTCAAGCAAAAAATGAACCGGAAGTTCCGATTCATTTTACATTCGCTCTTTCTTTATTTACGGGGGAAGTTTTCTTCCCCCTGCCGTTTAATCAGTCGCATAATTCTATAATGTTCAGGCTCCGAGCTTTGGCATTCCATACGAATTCCAGATACAAAACTTTGGCACGGAAGTTTTTCACCTTACTGCTGTTAAGCAGGTTTCCTGGCTCATGGATTAACGCTTCGCCGCCCTTCTCATATAATTTTATACAATGGGTATCTCCGGCGTCACTCCCCATATACAGTGACCGGCTCGCTCAGGCCTTGCACCTGATTCCCTTTTCACCTATTCTGTGCGGTCAGTATAGATGCACTCAACAGTTCTATGGAATTATACTAGATCTATAGTACCATTTTCTATCAGATTCGTCAAGTTTCCTTTTACATTTTGCATGATAACTTTTTAAAATCATTATTCTTCTCTGTCATTTTTTCCAGCATGCCACCAAATGTCCCGGTGTCCTTTCTTCTAATTCCGGTTCCTGCTGCCTGCACAAATCCATTGCATACGGACAACGTGTATGAAATCTACATCCTGACGGAACGTGGAGCGGACTTGGCAGTTCTCCTTTCATTCCAAACTGCTCCAGACTAAGTGCCCGCTTTGGATCCGCAATTGGAATGGCTTTCAGAAGTGCCTGTGTATAAGGATGACAAGGATTATCATAAACCTCATCGCTTTCTCCGCTTTCCACAACCTTTCCCAGATACATCACACCGATCCGATCTGAAATATGGCGTACCATAGATAAATCATGTGCCACAAACAGATAAGTCAGTCCCAGTTCTTTCTGCAAATCTTCTAACACATTGACAACCTGTGCCTGAATGGATACATCTAAAGCAGAAATTGGTTCATCACAAAGCAGAAATTCCGGATGAACCGATAACGCCCTTGCAATACCAATGCGCTGACGCTGACCACCGGAAAATTCATACGCATATTTTCCCATATCGTCTGCCTTCATTCCTACTTTTTCCAGCAAACCTACAATTCGCTGTTCCATCTCTTTTTCAGAAAGCTTTTCAAAAACTGAAATCGCTCTGCCATAATTTCTCTTACATTCTGATGTGGATCCAATGCGGAATAAGGATCCTGAAAGATAATCTGCATCCGTTTATGGTAGGAAAGAAGCTCTTTTCCTTTTATTTTTGTTATATCATCTCCATCATAAGTTAAAGTACCATCCGTAGGTTCGTACATACGAATCAGCGTTCTTCCCAATGTGGATTTTCCGCATCCGGATTCTCCCACCAGACCAAATGTTTCCCCTCTCTTTATCGAAAGACTCACACGATCTACTGCTTTTACCTGCTGTATCGTTTTTCCAAAAAAATTTTTTACCGGAAAATACTTCGACAGATTCTTTGCTTCCAGGAGATATTGCTCTTTTGTTTCCATAGTTATTTCTCCTCTTTCTTCTCTTTCTCATCCAGTTCTCTTTTTGTGAAAATACATCTGGATGACTGTGTATCTGAATAGGAACGCATAAGGGGAACTTCTTTTTTACACTCCTCACAGGCAAATTTGCATCGTGTTACAAAAGGACATCCTTCTGGAGGATTTGCCAAAGATGGTGCCATACCCGGAATCGGTTCCAGACGTTCCCGGCAGCCACTTTCACATTTCGGAATTGCATGAAGCAAAGCTCTGGTATAAGGATGGGTTGGATTTTCAAAAATTTCTTCTGTTGTTCCTTCCTCCATAATAAGTCCACCATACATTACTTCAATCCGCTTTGCCAGAGAAGCTACCACTCCCAAATCATGCGTGATCAAAATAATATTCATATGCTCTATTTCATTTAACTGTTTTAAAAGCTGTAAAATCTGTGCCTGAATCGTCACATCAAGCAGTCGTTGGTTCATCTGCAATCAGAAGGCGTGGCTGACAGCACAAAGCCATAGCAATCATGACTCGCTGTCTCATTCCACCGGAAAATTCGTGAGGATACTGCTCCATACGACTTTCAGGAGAAGAAATTCCTACCTTTGCAAGCATATCCACTGCTACTTTTCTTGCCTCTTTTTTACTCAGTTTTTGATGACGACACAAGACCTCAATCATATGGCCTCCTATTTTTTTCAGTGGATTCAAAGCTGTCATAGGGTCTTGAAAAATCATAGCCATGTCTTTTCCGCGCATTTTTTCTTTT
>ENA-OQCN01001435-OQCN01001435.1-human-gut-metagenome-genome-assembly--contig:-NODE-1435-length-11848-cov-2.025851_pt1 | contig 11848 bp, 18 predicted proteins | sample MGYA00242497_ERZ504576 | MGnify/ENA primary metagenome ERZ504576 (study PRJEB26092, sample SAMD00036296) | human gut metagenome | host: Homo sapiens | study: EMG produced TPA metagenomics assembly of...
ATTTGCCAATGTCAGCCGGAAAGAGCAGGGACAGGGTGTGGTGGCATTTTGCGTGCGGTTAGAGTGTGTTTTCAGATCCGGCTCTTAGAAGAACTTGACGGTGAGCGGCTCTCCGCGAACCGGCATTTAGTTCTTCTTAGAGACTAGCTGAAAACCGCTCTGCACGCTGCCGCCACACCCTGTCCCTGCTCCTTTCCGGCTGACATTGGCAAATACTCTATTTCCTGATCATTAAAGCTTTTCAATATTCTATAAAAATATTGATTTTGCCTCCTTTGTCATATAAAAAGAAAAAACGACCAGCCAAGTTCTCTGTTGAAAACCTGATTGGTCGTTTTGTTTATCTTGCTTATGTCATTTTATGCAGTTGCGTCAGATGCTTTTTCTACTTCTGCGATAGCTGCTTTTTTCATTGGGATTCGGCAGTTTTTGTTGTTTCCGAATTCTACGATTACATCTTCATCGGTGATATCGATGATAACTCCATAGAAACCACCAGTGGTAACTATTGCATCGCCTACTTCCATATCATTCAGCATGGCTGTGACCCGTTTTTGTTCTTTTTTCTGCGGACGGATCATTAAAAAATACATCAGAGCGAACATAATAACCAGCATAACGATCATATAGATAGTGCTTGCTGCTCCTGCTGCCTGTGTTGAAGTCATTACTACTCCCATTGCACATTCCTCCTGCTTTTTCTTTTCCGTTTACGGACGTTATTACTACTATACACAAAAACAGGGGTTCCATCAAGCTGTTTTTGATATTTTTATTGTTTTTTTACTTTTTGTCGTTTTCCAGGAAACCTTCCAGCTTCTGTTTTTTATATTCTTTGTATCTGCCTTCTTCGATGGCCTGACGAATCTCGCTCATCATTGTGTTGTAGAAATACAGATTATGCAGAACGCAGAGACGCATACCCAGCATCTCTTTCGCTTTTAACAGATGACGGATATAGCCGCGGCTGTAATTTCGGCAGGCCGGACACTGACATCCTTCTTCGATCGGACGCTGATCCAGTTCATATTTGGCATTGAACAGGTTTCTCTTTCCCTGGTTTGTGTATACATGTCCGTGACGGCCGTTTCGGCTCGGGTATACACAGTCGAAAAAGTCCACACCACGATCTACTGCTTCCAGAATGTTGGCCGGGGTTCCGACACCCATCAGATACGTTGGCTTTTCCAGTGGCAGATGAGGTACGGTCACATCCAGGATATGTACATTTCTTCATGGCTTTCTCCTACAGCCAGTCCACCTACCGCATAACCATCCAGATTCATCTCACTGATCGCTTTTGCGTGATCGATACGGATATCATCAAAGATAGCTCCCTGATTGATACCGAACAGCAGCTGATTTTTATTGATCGTATCTTCCAGGCTGTTCAGTCTGGCCATCTCGGCTTTACATCTTGCCAGCCAACGGGTGGTTCTTGCCACGGAATCCTCCACATAGCTTCGTTCTGCCACGCTGGACGGGCACTCATCAAAAGCCATCGCAATGGTGGAAGCAAGGTTGGACTGGATCTGCATACTCTCTTCCGGTCCCATGAAGATCTTGTGACCATCGATGTGGGAACGGAAAGTTACGCCTTCTTCCTTGATCTTTCTTAAACCTGCCAGGGAAAACACCTGAAATCCGCCGGAATCCGTAAGAATCGGACGATCCCAGTTCATGAATTTATGGAGGCCTCCCATCTGTTTTACAATTTTATCACCCGGACGCACATGGAGATGTAGGTATTGGACAGTTCTACCTGTGTGCCGATTTCTTTTAAATCTGTAGTCGCCACTGCTCCTTTGATGGCTGCGGCAGTACCTACGTTCATAAATACCGGAGTCTGGATGGTTCCGTGAACGGTCTGGAATTCTGCACGTTTTGCATTTCCATCTCTGGCTATGATCTTATACATATTTTTATCACCTTTCTCTTTTCTTTTACCGGATGTTCCGGTATATGGTCCATATGTTCAGTTTTTCTGATCCTCTGATTTTAAAACATCATTGCTTTTTTTCTTCAATAATGCCCATGTTCTTTCATACAGTACCGCTTATTATATCTGTTTCCGCCTTTTTTTTCAATAAATATTTCACAATTATTTTCTCTTTTTTTAAAGATTATCTCTTTTTTCTACATTGCCATATTCCAATAAATGTCATATAATAAGTCAGTCCGGATTTTCGGACATGTTCCTATTTAAATATGTAACTGTTTATATGACAGTTTTCATATCTGACAGGATGTAGGATTCGTAGAAAGTAATCCCTTTGTGGCATTCCATCTGTTTTCTTTCCATGAATAACGGAATGCACGCAGACACCTATGTAACTGTTGAAACTCAGGAACGGTTACTCATATACATGTAACTGTTCAGTACCTTCACAGTTACGAGCCAAAATGCATTTAAACGATAAAATCACCTTCGGTGATGGCATTTTGGCTTGTATGTCTCGGGATTTTGACATATTCATGTCAAACACCTCGCGGGACAGTGGCTACTGAATAGTTACATATACATACAGAAAAGGAGGTGGCAGTTATTACTGCTACAACAAACAACACACCAAATTATACCCTGGGAATCGATATCGGTTCCACAACGGTCAAAATTGCCATTCTGGATGAATCTCATCAGATTCTTTTTGCTGACTATGAACGGCATTTTGCCAATATTCAGGAAACCCTGGCGTCTCTGCTTGCGAAAGCGATCGACCAGCTGGGTGAAATGACGGTGCATCCGGTTATCACCGGTTCCGGTGGACTGGCGCTTGCCAATCATCTGGAAGTTCCTTTCGTACAGGAAGTGATCGCGGTATCTTCTTCCCTGCAGGAACTGGCTCCGAAGACCGATGTAGCGATCGAACTTGGCGGTGAGGATGCAAGATCATTTACTTTGAGGGCGGCAACATCGAACAGCGTATGAACGGTATCTGTGCCGGTGGTACCGGATCTTTCATCGACCAGATGGCTTCCCTGTTACAGACCGATGCTACCGGACTGAACGAATATGCAAAAAACTATCAGGCTCTGTATCCGATCGCAGCCCGCTGCGGCGTATTTGCGAAATCAGACATTCAGCCGCTGATCAACGACGGTGCTACCAAAGAAGACCTGTCTGCTTCTATTTTCCAGGCAGTTGTCAACCAGACCATCAGTGGACTGGCCTGCGGAAAACCGATCCGCGGTCATATCGCATTTCTTGGCGGTCCGCTGCATTTCCTGTCCGAATTAAAACAGGCCTTTATCCGTACTCTGAAACTTGATGAAGAGCATACCATCGTTCCGGAAAATTCTCATCTGTTTGCAGCAATCGGTTCCGCACTGAATGCCAAAGAAGAGGTTTCCGTATCTCTGTCTGCTCTGAAAGAACGGATGGCACAGTCTATCAAACTGGATTTTGAAGTTGCACGTATGGAACCGCTGTTCGCTTCCCAGGAAGACTATGATACGTTTAACGAACGCCAGAGTCAGTACAACGTAGCCACCGGTGATCTGGCTTCCTATGAAGGCAACTGTTTCCTTGGTATCGATGCAGGATCCACCACAACAAAAGCTGCTCTGGTCGGTGAAGATGGTTCCCTGCTGTATTCGTTCTATGACAACAACAACGGGAATCCCCTGGCAACCACCATCCGTGCCGTACAGGAAATCTATTCCCAGATGCCGGATACTGCCCGGATCGCTTACTCCTGTTCCACCGGTTACGGTGAAGCACTGATCAAAGCCGCTCTGATGCTGGATGAGGGCGAGGTTGAAACTGTATCTCACTATTATGCAGCCGCTTTCTTTGATCCGAAGGTCGACTGTATCCTCGATATCGGCGGTCAGGATATGAAATGTATCAAGATCAAGAATCACACCGTAGACAGCGTACAGTTAAATGAAGCCTGTTCCTCTGGATGCGGTTCCTTCATCGAGACCTTTGCAAAATCCCTGAACTACAGCGTACAGGATTTTGCCAAAGCAGCTTTATTCGCAGAGAATCCGATCGACCTCGGTACCAGATGTACCGTATTCATGAACTCCAAAGTAAAACAGGCTCAGAAAGAAGGCGCTTCCGTTGCAGATATCTCCGCCGGTCTCGCTTACTCTGTTATCAAGAATGCGTTATATAAAGTAATCAAAGTTTCTGATGCTTCTGAGCTTGGTAAAAATATTGTCGTACAGGGTGGTACATTCTATAACGATGCGGTACTGCGAAGCTTTGAAAAAATCGCCAACTGTGAAGCGATCCGCCCGGATATCGCAGGTATCATGGGTGCGTTCGGTGCAGCCCTGATCGCAAGAGAGCGTTTTGAGGATGGCAAAGATACCACGATGCTCTCCATCGACAAGATCAACGATCTGAAATACACGACCAGCATGGCAAACTGTAAGGGATGTACCAACAGCTGCCGTCTGACCATCAACCGTTTCTCCGGCGGCCGCCAGTATATCAGCGGTAACCGTTGCGAACGTGGTATCGGAAAGCAGAAAAATAAAGAAAATATCCCGAACCTGTTTGATTACAAATACAAAAAAATCTTCGGTTACACACCGCTTGATGCCGATCAGGCTGTCCGCGGTAAAGTAGGTATCCCGAGAGTCCTGAATATGTTTGAGAACTATCCGTTCTGGTTCACCTTCTTTACAAAGCTGAAATATCAGGTGGTACTCTCTCCTACTTCCAACCGTAAGATCTACGAACTTGGTATCGAATCCATCCCAAGTGAATCTGAATGTTATCCGGCAAAGCTGGCACACGGTCACGTGACCTGGCTGCTTCGTCAGGGTGTGAAGTTTATCTTCTATCCATGTATTCCATATGAACGTACTGAGTTCCCGGAAGCAATTAACCATTACAACTGCCCGATTGTAACCTCTTATGCAGAAAACATCAAAAATAATGTAGATGAATTAAATGATCCATCCATCACCTTCCGCAACCCGTTCCTGGCTCTGACGAATGAAGAGACAGCCACAAAGCGCCTGGTGGAGGAATTCTCCGATCTTCCGAAAGAAGAAGTTCTGGAAGCGGCACATGCTGCGTGGGCAGAACTGGAACATATGAGAAACGATATCCGCAGAAAGGGAGAAGAAACCCTTCGCTATATGGAAGAAACCGGAAGACGCGGCATCGTTCTGGCAGGTCGTCCGTACCACATTGATCCGGAGATCCATCATGGTATCCCGGATATGATTAATTCCTACGGAATCGCCGTACTGACCGAAGATTCTGTGTCTCATCTGGCACCACTGGAGCGTCCGCTTCGTGTCAATGACCAGTGGATGTATCATACCCGATTATATGCTGCTGCAAACTTTGTCAAAGAAACGTGACGATCTGGATCTGATCCAGTTAAACTCCTTCGGCTGTGGTCTGGATGCCGTAACCACCGACGAGGTACAGGAAATTCTCTCCAACAGCGGAAAAATCTATACCTGCCTGAAGATTGATGAAGTAAACAACTTAGGTGCTGCCAGAATCCGTGTCCGCTCTCTGTTGGCTGCCATTCGAACCAGACAGAAACAGCAAAAGAAACGGGAGATTCAGCCTTCTTCTATCAAGCGGGTACCATTTACCGAAGAGATGCGAAAAGACTACACTATCCTCTGCCCACAGATGTCTCCGATGCATTTTAATATTCTGGAGGCAGGTTTCAATGCCAGCGGCTATCATCTGGAAGTCCTTCCGAATGATAACAAAGAGGCCGTCGATGTAGGACTGAAATATGTAAATAACGATGCCTGCTACCCGTCCCTGATGGTTGTCGGACAGATCATGCAGGCACTGTTATCCGGCAAATACGACCTGCACAAAGTAGCGATCATCATGTCACAGACCGGTGGTGGATGCCGTGCTTCGAACTATATCGGATTCATCCGCCGTGCATTGAATAAAGCGGATATGGGACATATCCCGGTAATCTCCATCAACCTGAGCGGTCTGGAGAGCAACCCCGGCTTCAAGATTACCCCCGGCCTGGCACGCAGACTGGCTTACGGATGTATCTTGGTGATATCCTGATGAAATGTGTATACCGCATGCGTCCTTATGAAATCAAAAAAGGATCCACCGACCGTTTACATAGAAAATGGGAAAAAATCTGTATCGATTTTGTATCCGGCAAACATCTGAGTCATACCCGGTTCAAACAGATCTGCCGTACGATCATCCACGATTTTGACCGTCTGCCGATCGATGAGAACTTAAAGAAACCGAAAGTCGGTATCGTAGGTGAGATCCTGGTAAAATTCCTTCCTGCTGCCAACAATCATCTGGCTGAGCTTCTGGAACAGGAAGGTGCCGAAGCTGTCGTTCCGGATCTGACTGACTTCATGTGCTACTGCTTCTACAACCAGAACTTCAAACATGAGAAACTGGGCTTTAAGAAGACTTCCGCTATCACCGGAAATGCCGGTATCGCTGCTATCAACTGGCTGCGCAGTGCTGCTACCGAAGAATTCAAGAAGAGCCGTCACTTTGATCCGCCGGCAAATATCTCGGATCTCGCCCGCATGCTTCACCGATCGTATCCATGGGTAACCAGACCGGTGAAGGATGGTTTCTGACCGGTGAGATGATGGAACTGATCCACGGTGGTACACAGAATATTGTGTGTACGCAGCCATTCGGATGCCTGCCGAACCACATCGTTGGTAAGGGTGTTATCAAGGCGATCCGCAGAAGCCATCCGGAGGCAAATATCGTAGCTATCGACTATGATCCGGGCGCTTCTGAAGTAAACCAGCTGAACCGTATCAAACTGATGCTGTCTACGGCTGTAAAGAATATGAAGTAAAAGCAGAACAATGAATCTGCGAAAATCATTATATCATGAACTTCGTTCATGATCGCCATTCGCCGCTCCCCATAACCGTGCCAGCACTCTTCTGGCTCGCTAACGCTCATTACATTACAGATCTTTTTTGCAATGAAAATGGCTGAGGATTCGTCATAGAACGTTTCCTCAGCCATTTTCATTTTCTTTTTAAAATCCTTCTTTTCTCCGCTGTTTTCTTAACCTATATCGTTTTTCTCCGCCTTCCCATTCTGCCCTGTCATTTTCCGACTCGACGATCAGTCCCGGGACCGGAATCGGGTGATGGTGTTCATCAACGGCTACCATTACCACATATGCACGGTTGATCACCTTCCGGATACCGTGACGACTTTCTACATATGTGTCCACACGTACTTCCATCGAAGTTCTTCCCACATGCGTAATCTTTCCCCGAAGAACTACTACATCATTTACAGTAGCTCCCTCTTTGAAATTCAGGTTATCGATCGCCGCTGTCGTGATGTCCGCCTCGCAGTGACGCATCGCCACGATACTGGCGATTTCATCAATCCAGCCCATCAGCTGTCCTCCGAACAGATTTCCATAACAGTTCAGATAATTGGGGCGCATCAGATACGTCTGCTCCGTCTGAGAATCCACTACCCTTTTACATGGTCTCTGTGTTTCTTCCATTGTAATATCCTTCTTTCTTCCATTACACAAATCATTGCTGTTCTATTCTTCATTAATTGCAGGTAACTATTCAGTACCTTCACAGTTACGAGCAAAAATGCATTTAAAATCACCTTCGGTGATGGCATTTTTGCTTGTATGTCTCGGGATTTTGGCATAAATATGCCAAAACACCTCGCGGGATAATGGCTGCTGAATAGTTACAATTGCAGCTTCATTATCTGTATAGAAAACAAAGCAAAGCTGGCGTTCTGTACAGAATCTACCAGCCATACTTGAATTACTTTATTTCAGGGAAATCCCATTCCTGTCTTTATCGGAATACTTTCAGGATCCGTAGCACTTTCACCACATAATTTCCCATCGGGAACCGCCGCATCTGTTCCATCGTTGTTTTCGTAACGATCACATACAAAATCAGATATACCAGTGCTGCCAGAATTACAGAAACACCCAGCACACGATACGGATCGGCACCAGAAGATGTAGTCCGTAATATACGATCCATGCCACAACACCCATACCTGCTGCCGCTGACAGTGGTTTTCCGTAACCGTTGACAAAATCGTTCTTGTGACCCAGATATTTTTTCAGGGACATGGCATTCAATACACACATGGCGACTGCAAATACCAGACTGGCGATCAATACAGAGAACACGCCCATCTGTGGAGCTGCAAAAGAACATACCGCCACAGTGATCACATTCAGCACCAGAGAAATCGCAGAGTTTCGAAGCGGAATTCTCGCTTTACCGATTGCCTGCAACACTCCGTTCGTAATCGTAGACAGTGCGGAGAAAATAACCGTTATGGAACCTGCTAAAAGCAGCTGTCCCGACAGTGTTCCACTGGATGGAAACAGCACTTTTGTGATTGGAAACGCCAGCACAGCCAAACCAACTGCTGCCGGGATACACAAAAACATCGTCAGCTGGATTCCCTCGTTGATCTTTTCATTTGCCTCTTTATACTCATTTTTGATAAATCTCGTTGCAATCTCCGGCATCATCGCAGAGGAAGTGGCACTTGAAAGTGCAACGGAATATTGATCAGCGTAATGTAGTAATTACTGTATTCTCCCCACTGACCACTGACTACTTTTGCAACGATGCCTTTCATATTCAGGATATCCGAGAAAATCTTGGAATCCAGGTAACTGCTGGCATTGTATACAAAAGTATTGAAAATAATCGGCGTTACCATCAGGAAAATGATCTTCATAACGCCCACCATGGACTCTTCCTGTGTATGTTTATCTCTGGCGATCTTTTTATGGATTGATTTCCGGTTTGCCGCATAGACGATCAACATAAATGCCAGACCGGTCAGCACACCGGCTCCGGTACCCATCGCACCACCGGCTGCACCATAAATCGCATGCGTCTCCTCGTCCACTGCAAACTTCTTGATCAACAGCCATGCCGCCAGAATACTGACGATCGCATTGGCGATCTGCTCCAGAATCTGAGAGATCGAGGTTGGCATCATCGTGCTGTGCGCCTGAAAATATCCACGCATAACACCAAGAATTGCTGAAAAGAAAATTGTCGGCGCCAGCATCCGCAAAGCCAGAAGTGCCTGCTGCTGATTGACCGGCAGCAGATAATTACCAAAGAAAAAGGCAACCAGAGCTGCCACTCCACCCACGATCATTGCATATAATAACGCCCCATGAAAGACTTTCTGGGCATTTCGATATTGTTTCAGTGCCAGACGTTCCGATACGACCTTCGATACTGCCATCGGAATACTGTAGGCAGAAATCAGAAGCAAAATAACATACACGTTATTCGCATATCCATAATATCCAAGTCCTACCGTTCCCAGCACAACCCCCAGAGGCTTCGATACAAAAGACCGATCACCCTGGAGATCAAAGTCGCCATCATCAGAAATGAGGCGTTTTTCACTAATCCATTTTTCTCACTCATCATTTACTCCTGCTTTATCTCTTTTTCGATTTTTCCGGCTTTCATTGGAATCCCGGCAAATACCTGATCTGTCTTCTATAGCCGGACTACCTATTCTCGATCTGCCAGTCAATCGGCTCCAGACCATGTGCTGTCAGATAAGCATTTGTCTTACTGAACGGCTTACTTCCAAAAAATCCCCGGTAAGCGGATAGCGGACTGGGATGAGGAGCCTCCAGAATCAGATGTTTGTCCGGGTCAAGCATGGATTTTTTACTCTGAGCCGGTTTGCCCCAGAGGATAAAAACCATCGGGCGATCCTGCGCCGCCAACACCCGAATAGCCGCATCGGTAAATTCTTCCCAGCCGATCCCCGATGGGAATTTGCCTGATGAGCACGTACGGTCAGAACTGTGTTTAACATCAGAACACCCTGTCTTGCCCATTTTTCCAGATATCCGTTGTTTGGGATATAACATCCCAGATCATCTTCCAGTTCTTTGTAGATATTCACCAGTGAAGGCGGAATCTCCACATCCGGTTTTACCGAAAAACAAAGCCCGTGCGCCTGTCCGTCTCCGTGGTACGGATCCTGTCCGAGAATCACTACTTTCACCTGATCCAGCGGTGTAAAATGAAACGCATTAAAAATATCATCTCCCGCCGGAAAAATCTGATGGGTTGCATATTCTTTTCCCACAGTTTCAAATAGTTTTTTATAATAGGGTTTGTGAAATTCCCCTTCCAGGCTTTTGCCCATGCTCCTGAAATTGGAGCATACGCCCTCCTCCTCTCCTGTGCGTGCAATGGCAATCTTCCTGTATCCGGATTTTACCGGATTTCCACGCACACTTGTATTTTCGTAGCTGTGAAGGTACTGAACAGTTACGTATTTTCTTATATTGCCGATATCTTTACAGACGAACCGGAAGTCCTCTGTCCCGAAGATATTCCTTTACTTCCCGAATCTCCAGTTCTTTGTAATGGAACAGAGACGCTGCCAGTGCGGCATCTGCACCGCCCTCTGTCAATGCGTCATAAAAGTGCTCCAGCGAGCCCGCACCACCGGAAGCAATAACCGGAATGGATACTGCATCCGCGATCGCACGGGTCAGTTTCAGATCGTATCCTGCTTTTGTGCCATCTCCGTCCATACTGGTGAGAAGAATTTCTCCTGCTCCCAAGGCTTCTGCTTTTTTGCCCATTCCACAGCATCCAGACCCACATCGATCCGACCGCCGTTTTATAGACATTCCATCCTGAGCCGTCTGCACGCTGCTTTGCATCAATAGCAACTACCACACACTGACTTCCGAACTTTAAAGCTGCTTCATGAATCAGTTCCGGGCGGTTTATCGCAGAAGATTGATGGAAATCTTGTCTGCTCCTTCCCGCAAAAGCAACCGAAAATCATCCACAGTGCGGATACCGCCTCCTACGGTAAAAGGAATAAATACGTTAGCCGCAACTTTCCGCACCATATCTACCACTGTATTACGATGATCCGAAGATGCTGTGATATCCAGAAAAACAACTTCATCTGCACCAGCCTCGTCGTACGCTTTCGCTACTGCCACCGGATCACCCGCATCCTGAAGATTGACAAAGTTCACGCCCTTTACTACTCTTCCATTATTTACATCCAGACATGGAATAATTCTTTTTGTCAGCATCTTATCGTCCTCCTTTTCCTTCCAGTTTTGCAAAATTTTTCAAATCTGCAAGCCCACATGGGAACTTTTCTCCGGATGGAACTGGCAGGCAAACAGATTGCCGCTTTCCACAGAAGCATGGATATGGGTACCATATTCGGTTGTTGCAGTCACAATTTTTTCATCCTGTGCTTTCAGATAATAGGAATGTACAAAATACACATATGCATCTTCCGGAACTCCCGCAAACAACCGTCCTTTATTCGGAAATCGGATATTATTCCAGCCCATATGAGGGATCTTCAGCCCTTCTGCCGCAGGAATCCGAAGAATCTCTCCCTTTAAGATGCCAAGGCCCTCCACGCCCGGACTCTCCTCACTTTTTTTCAAACAGAAGCTGCAGTCCCAGACAGATTCCCAAAAACGGAGTCTGCTCCTGAACTACCTGGTGAATCACGGGTACCAACCCGAAATGGTGCAGATTTTCCATCGCATCTCCAAAACTACCCACACCCGGTAACACCACTTTATCCGCAGCCAGAATCTCTTTCGGATCTCTGGTCACCAGCACATCCTCTCCTATCAGCTGCAGAGCTTTTTCCACGCTTTTCATATTTCCCGCATCGTAATCAATCAGTGCTATCATGTCTTCACTCCTCATCTGTTTTTCTGACACTGCCGCTACTCCATCACAGCTGTGTCTGCGACCTTTTAGATCGATTGTTTTATCAAATCATAACCGTAATAGATACAACTACAAAACTGACAAACATTACAGTTTAGTTTATCATAATTCAACTCGAATTCCATATCTATTCTGC
>ENA-OQCN01001436-OQCN01001436.1-human-gut-metagenome-genome-assembly--contig:-NODE-1436-length-11824-cov-2.212875_pt1 | contig 11824 bp, 17 predicted proteins | sample MGYA00242497_ERZ504576 | MGnify/ENA primary metagenome ERZ504576 (study PRJEB26092, sample SAMD00036296) | human gut metagenome | host: Homo sapiens | study: EMG produced TPA metagenomics assembly of...
CCAAAAACTGCGCGAGGCCCTCGAGAACGCCATGAGAGCCAGTGCCGAGTGGGCCAAGGGCGTGCAAAGCAAAAAAGAGCCTTAAATCGCATCTGGTGGCCTTGTAGAGCCAAATACCTCGTTCCCGAGGGTATTTTTTTACGATAAACTAGTAAGGCTGTACACATTTTCTTGACTGAAGGAGGACGTGTGGCAAACGAAAACGATTACGATGGCGGCGAGATTAAGATTCTCGAAGGTCTCGAGGCCGTTCGTAAGCGCCCGGGCATGTACATCGGCTCGACGAGCGCCAGCGGTCTGCATCACCTGGTGTGGGAGATCGTTGACAACTCCGTCGACGAGGCCATGGCCGGTTTCTGCACCGAGATCCAGGTGACGGTCCACGCCGACAACTCCATCACGGTCGTCGACAACGGGCGCGGCATCCCCGTCGACGAGCACCCTGTTAAAAAGATCCCGACGCTCGAGGTCGTCATGACGATCTTGCACGCCGGCGGTAAGTTCGATAACTCGGCCTATAAGGTCTCGGGCGGCCTGCACGGCGTGGGCATCTCCGTCGTCAACGCACTGTCCAAGCGCGTGGTCGTTCAGGTTCGTCGCGATGGCAACACCTACGAGATGGAGTTCTCGCGCGGCAAGACCGTCAAGAAAATGGAGGTCGTGGGCACCTCGGATTCGACGGGTACCACCGTTACCTTCTGGCCCGACGACGAGATCTTCGAGACCTGCATCTACGATTTCGATACGCTGCACAACCGCCTGCAGGAGACGGCGTTCCTTAATAAGAACCTCAAAATCGTGCTGACCGACGAGCGCGAGTCGACTCCCCATGTGGAGGAGTTTTGCTACGAGGGCGGCATCATCGACTTCGTCAAGTTCCTCAACGAGGGCAAGGACGTCCCCGAGGCTTTTAAGGAGCCCATCTACATCGAGGGCAAATCGGACCCGGCCGCGCCTGTCGCCAAGATGGGCGAGGTCGAGGTTTCCCTGCAGTGGAATAGCGGCTACGGCGAGAACGTCATGTCGTTTGCCAACGACATCTACACTCCCGAGGGCGGCATGCACCTTGAGGGCTTCCGCACCGCGCTCACCCGCGTGATCAACGACTATGCGCGCAAGCAGAATCTGCTCAAGGAAAAAGACGCCAATCTGACCGGCGACGATGTGCGCGAGGGCCTTTCGGCTGTTATCTCGGTCAAGCTGCCCGACCCGCAGTTTGAGGGCCAGACCAAGGCCAAGCTCGGCAGCTCCTATATGCGCGCGCTGACACTCAAGATCGTGACCGACGGCCTCGCCGATTACCTCGAGGAGCATCCCAAGCCCGCTCGCGAGATCGTCAAGAAGGCCCAGCAGGCCTGCAAGGCGCGCAACGCCGCCCGCAAGGCGCGCGAGGCGACCCGCCGCAAGAGCCTGCTCGAGACGGCTTCGCTGCCCGGTAAGCTCGCTGACTGCTCGGTGCGCGATGCCGAGCTGACCGAGCTCTTCATCGTAGAGGGCGACTCGGCAGGCGGTTCGGCCAAGGACGGCCGTCGCCGAGACATCCAGGCGATTCTGCCCCTGCGCGGCAAGATTTTGAACGTCGAGCGCGTGGGCGACCACCGCGCGTTCTCGAGCGACACCATCCAGTCCCTCATCACCGCGATCGGCTGCGGCGTCACGACGAGCGCCGGCGACGGCGGCGACTTTGATATCACCAAGGCCCGCTACCACAAGATCATCATCATGACCGATGCAGATGTCGACGGTGCGCATATCCGCATTCTGCTGCTGACGTTCTTCTACAAGTACATGCGCCCGCTGATTGACGCCGGCTACGTGTACGTCGCGTGCCCGCCCATCTTTGGCATTAAGGTGCGCAACAAGATCCACTACGTGTACCCCAACGGTCGCCAGCCCGAAGACGAGATCCTGCGCGACACCATCCAGAGTCTGGGCCTGAATCCCGACGACAACGACGAGGACGGCAAGGCCAAGGATGGCAAGATCACCAAGAAGCGCAAGGCTATACCGTCCAGCGCTACAAGGGCCTGGGCGAGATGGACCCCAAGCAGCTTGCCTCGACGACGATGGACCCCAAGACCCGCATCCTACAGTGCGTGTCGATCGAGGACGCCGTGGTGGCGGACCGCGCCGTGCGCGAGCTGATGGGTTCCGAGGTCGCTATCGCCGCGAGTACATTGAAAAACATGCACATGATGCACGATTCCTTGACGCTTAAGAGGAGGTAACGTGGCAGACGATATCAACAATAACGAGGGTGTGGGCGAGGCCGGCGATGCCGGTATGCCCGACGATCTGAAGCGCTGCTTGCCCGCGCTGAGCAGGGTGAGGACGCGATCCGGATGCTATAACCCCGATGCCGATGATGATGAGGAAGAGGACGACGACGCCGAGCTCGAGGAGAGCTTTGGCGAAGTCGACCGCGGCGCCTCGGCCGGCGAGGATATCAACGGCGGTCAGCTCCAGATTTCGGAGTTCGGCCGCGAGATGAAGCAGTCGTTCATCGAGTACTCGATGTCGGTCATCACGGCGCGCGCCCTGCCGGACGTGCGCGATGGCTTAAAGCCGGTGCACCGTCGCATCCTGTACGCCATGAACGAGAGCGGCATCTACCCCAACCGTCCGCACAAGAAGTCCGCTTGGACGGTCGGCGAAGTTATCGGTAAGTACCATCCGCACGGCGACTCCGCGGTCTACGAGGCAATGGTCCGCCTGGCGCAGTGGTTCTCCATGCGCACGCCGCTCATCGACGGTCACGGCAACTTTGGCAACATCGACGGCGACGGCGCCGCCGCCATGCGTTACACCGAGAGCCGCCTGGCAAAGCCCGCCATGGAGCTCCTGCGTGACCTGCAGAAGGACACCGTCGACTGGCAGCCCAACTACGACGAGTCGCTCGCCGAGCCTCAGGCGCTGCCCGCGCGTTTCCCCAACCTGCTGGTCAACGGCAGCCAGGGCATCGCCGTCGGCATGGCCACCAACATCGCCCCGCACAACCTTACCGAGGCGATCGAAGCCACGTGTTACCTGATCGACAACCCCGACGCCACCGTCGACGAGCTCATGCAGATCATGCCCGGTCCGGACTTCCCCACCGGTGCCATCATCATGGGCAGCGCCGGCATTAAGCAGAGCTACGAGACCGGCCGCGGCTCCATTACCGTGCGTGCCAAGGCACACGTGGAGTCCACCAAGACCGGTCGCAGCCGCCTGGTCTTTACCGAGATTCCCTACATGGTCAACAAAGGCACTCTGCAGGAGAAGATCGCCCAGCTCGTCAACGATAAGCGCATCGAGGGTATCTCGGATATGCGCGATGAGTCCAACCAGAAGGGTATCCGTCTGGTCATCGAACTCAAGAAGGGCGTCATCCCGCAGGTCGTGCTCAACAACCTGTACAAGTACACCTCGCTGCAGACGACCTTTGGTGCCAACAACCTGGCACTTGTCAACGGCGTTCCCAAATGCCTGAGCCTGCGCGAGATGCTGCAGCACTACATCGACCACCAGGTTGACGTAGTCACCCGCCGCACCCGCTTTGATCTCAAGAAGGCCCAGGCGCGTGCCCATATCCTCGAGGGCTACCTGATGGCTCTCGACCATATCGACGAGGTCATCAGCATCATCCGCTCCTCGCAGACCGATTCCGAGGCCAGCAGCCGCCTGATCGAGCGTTTTGGCTTTACGCCCGAGCAGACCACGGCCATCCTCGAGATGAAGCTGCGCCGCCTGACCGGCCTGGAGCGCGACAAGATTCAGGAAGAGCTGGACGGCCTGCGCCGCGCTATCGCCTACTACGAGGACCTGTTGGCGCACGAGGAGAAGATCCTGGGCGTCATCAAGGAAGAGATGCGCGAGATCTCCAAGAAGTTCGGCGACAAGCGCCGCACCGAGATCAGCCATGTCGAGAAGGACCTGGATGTCGAAGATCTGATTGCCGACGAGGACATGGTCGTGACCATCACCCATACCGGCTACGTCAAGCGCATCCCGGTGGCCGCCTACCGCGCCCAAAAGCGCGGCGGCAAGGGCGTGTCGGGCGTCAACCTCAAAGAGGACGACGTTATCGAGAGATGTTCATCGCATCCACGCACGAGTACGTGCTGTTCTTCTCGAGCAAGGGTAAGGTCTATCGCCTGAAGGTGCACGAGCTGCCGGTGGGTACGCGCCAGGCGCGCGGCACCGCGATCGTCAACCTGCTGCCCTTCGAGGAGGGCGAGAAGATCGCGAGCGTCATCAGCTGCCGTGAGTTCCCCGCCGACGAGTATCTGATGTTTGCCACCAAGAGCGGCATGGTCAAGAAGACCGTGATGAGCGCCTACGACCGTAGCCGCCGCGATGGCTGATCGCCATCAACCTGAGGGACGACGACGCACTGCTCGCTGTACGCCGCGTGCGCGAGGGTGACAAGATCATCATGGCAACCACCGCGGGCAAGGCGATTATGTTCCCCGAGGACCAGGTGCGCGCCACCGGTCGCGATACCAGCGGCGTCCGCGGTATTGGCATGAAGGATGGCGTGAGCGTTTTGGGTATGGAGGTTACCAACGGCAATGGTGACCTGTTTGTCATTACCGAGCGCGGCTACGGCAAGCGCACGCCGGTTGCGGACTACCCGGAGCAGAACCGCGGCGGCCAGGCGTCTACACCATCCAGATGACCGAACGCAAGGGTAACCTCGCAGCCATGAAGACGGTGGGCCCGCAGCATGAGCTGTTCATCGTGACGGAGGGCGCGACGGTCATTCGCGTCAAGACCGATGAGATCAGCCAAACCGGTCGCGCCACCCAGGCGTCAAGATGATGACCGTCGACGACAACGACCGCGTATGCGCCGTAGCCCGCATGACGGCCGCCAAGGAAAAGCCCGAAGGCGAAGCCGCAGAAGACAGCTCTGCCCCCGAAGAAACCGCAGTCGACCTAGGCGACGGCAACGACATACCAGAAGATCTCCTAGACGAGTAAGAGGAACTAGCTGGTAGAAAATATCAGACCCCATATATCGGCGGTCGGCGCACCCGCGCGCCGACCGCTTTTTTGACAATCTTTGAACCCCACGTTGGCCCCGGCTGCCCGGCGGCATGCGAAGTCGATCGCGAGTTCCGCACGAGCCGGAGAGCACTTAATGTGCTCTCGTGCGAGTCAGGACTGTCCGAGCAGGCGACCTTATATGTCTGCCGCCCGGCGGCGGGGCTCCCGCACATCTCAACCTTGGCTGGGTTCTGGCTCAGTGGCAGTCGCTTCGCTTCTGCCGCTTGGTTGGTGTGGCGGTTTGGCGTTGGAGCGGTTCTTTTTCTGATATATGCTGGTTGCGGCTCTTCTTTTGGGAGGAGTCGCTTTTTGTTGCTAGGAGGTTGGCCCGTGGTTGATGGGGAGATTCGTTCTGAGCTGCTTGCTGCGGATTGGAATGGCGAATGGATGCGTCTGCAGGCCGCTCGGCATCGGCTGATGATTCTTTTGAATGGGATAAGCGAGCTCGACATTTTCGACCTCTTGAGACTGCCCCTTATGCTCGGGATTTTATAAAACTGTTGGCGATTGAGCTGGTGAGTCGGTGCTCGATATGGGGTGTGGAGCTGGGTCGATTGCTATTCCGCTTGCTCAGGCTGGACATCCTGTGATTGCTGCTGACTTTTCCCCTGCCATGTTGGGCACGCTTGATGCTGGCATTGAGTACTATGGGCTCGAGAATCGCATTACGCCGCTTGAGCTTGCTTGGGATGATGATTGGGATTTGGTTGGACCGGTCGCGAAAGCGGTGGATGTTGCCTTTGCCAGTCGGTCGGTTACGACGACCGATCTAAAAGGTGCGCTTGCCAAGCTTGACCGTGCGGCTCGTCGGCGTTGTGCTGTCACGATGGTCGCCAACTCCAGCCCGCGCTATGATCTGCACTTGATGAACGCTATCGGCGCCTCCGTCACCTGCAGCAATGGCTTTGTGTACGCCTTCAACATCCTCATTCAGATGGGTGCGTTGCCGCAGGTTACATACTTTGAATCGCCTCGTCGCGATACCTTCGATAGCCTTGAGGCAGGCGTGGCGGATTTTTCCCGTATGCTCGAGCATGGCAACGAGGATAAGATCGACTGCCTGCGCGACTACATCGCTCAACACATGATTGAGAACCCCCATGCCGGTGAGCCGGGCTCCAAGGGCGTGCCGCAGGGGCGCTATATGCTCGACCATATCCGTAAGGTTCGCTGGGCGTTTATTGCATGGGAGCCGGTCTCTTCGAGCCGTCCATAGACCGCTTTCGGCCGTCGTACACGTCCGCCTGTAACCCGCGCCGTTCTCCCGCTCGGCATCCGCATTCTTTTTGAACTGGGCAAACACGCCCCACACCGCGCCGTTCCTGCGCTATCGTGGGACAGCTCACGTAGATTAAGGCCCCATCGCGGGCGCCCCATAACATAGAAAGCGAGAACCATGGCACTGACAGGAGCCCAGGTCAAGCAGCTTCGCAGCATGGCCCATCACCTCAACCCCGCCATCATCATCGGCAAGTCCGACATCAACGAGGCACCGTCGAGCAGACGGTCGCCTACCTGGAGAAGCACGAGCTCGTTAAGTGCTCCGTACTCGATGGTTCCAGCCTTTCTGCCCGCGAGGCCGCCGAAGATCTCGCCGATCGCTGCCACGCCGAGGTCGTCCAGGTCATCGGCCGCAAGTTCTCGCTGTATCGCGAGTCCTCGCGCAAGGACATCGAGAAGATTAAGCTCGTCTAAGAGCCGACGATCCGGCGAGCCAACATACATCAAGCTTGCGAGCGTCCGAGCAATTCGGGCGCTCATTTTTTATCGCTCGACGAGCACGCGGTTAAGCCTGCCCTCTACCAAGCGCTCGTACAGACGCCGCGTCTCGGGCTCGGGCACGCCATTGACCTGCTCCCTCAGGTGATGCATATGTCCACTGTACAGCTCGACGATATCGCGTCGTCGCCCCGCCGCACCGTAGACGCGCATAGCGCAACGCACCATGTCCTCGCGCGTTGTCTCTTGCCGCAGCCCCGACTCCACCAGCCATACCGCCGACTGTAGGTCGTTTTCTTCTAGGGCGGCATTCGCGCCCCGAATCATGCAGTCGATATACTTCGATTCCATAATGCGCCGCATACGCAAAAAGTAAGTGGGATTACAGCCATTGGGAACATACAACGGGCCGGCGTAGAGCTGCTCGATCTTAAGGCACAGCTCGACCAGATGGGCCCGCGCGCACCCGTGCGATTTCCCAAAACTTCGCGGCTTATCTGATCAAACAACCGCACGTCAGTCTTGACGTAATCGCCGTTAAGCCAATGCACTCGTTTTGGATCAGCACACACGACTTGCCGTCCGGTGTCGGCCCCAAGGCCGAACGCAGGCGCGATATCGTCGAGTACAGATTGTTACGAGCGCTATTGAACTCGGCATGGGGCCACAGCTCCATAGCCAGCGTCTCGCGGTCGACCAGTGTATCCATGCCCAGCGCAAGTCGCTCGGCAAGCGTCGCCGCTTTCTTGCGGCGCCACATCTTATCCGTGATGGGAAACCCGTCGCGCTCGGCGCGAAACGCCCCAAACATGCGGATCTCGATATGGCCAATCACATCGACACCCTCGCATCGCCGGCCTGGAACAGACGCTCGCCTTCGCCCTCAAAGTCGTCACGCAGCGAATACCGCGACAGCTCGCGCACCGGGAGCTTCTTTCGAATTCTAGCAGCCGGCTCACCCAGACAATGCATCGCAAGACGCGCAAACAGCCGATACGACGGATCCAAAATCCCCGGGCGGTTCATGGACATCCAGCTGCAAGGTCGCTATCGCGGCCCGCGGAGGCCAAATGCAGCGCCACCATCCAAGCCTCGGCACCACCGACCTGCGTCCGACTCAAATCGAGCAGCTCTGCCTCTTCGCGCACCGATACCATCGATGTATTGCGTAAGTACGCCGCGCGCTCTAGCAGCAGCGCGTTGTCGCGTATGTATCCAATCGATTCCTCGGCAAGCCTAAGCACCTGCACCGCACGGAATTTGGCATTGACCGGACGCCCCTCAGCCAACGACTGCCAGCCTTCTAGTATCAAGCCAAACAACTGGACTTGATTGTCACGCACACGCACGGCAAAACGGTCGAGCTCATTGAATGCCTGCTCGTCGGTCACCGGCATGCCGGCAAACAGGCGCCGCGCCGATAACACCATGCGCACCCAGATGGCGAGCGCTCGGATTCCACGCGCTTCAAGTGCCTCGAGCGTCAGAGCCATCTCGTCATCACGCTCGTCAGTCCCCGCATACGACCCATCAAATAGCTCCGTCAACATACGGTCCGCGCGCACAAACGTCCCCGCGATATCGAGCTCACAATCGTAGCTTTATCCGTTTTGAGCCCCGCGAGGATCTCGCCACCCTTCGCCCGCTCGGTCAGTCCATGCTTTATCTCGACATGTGCGGACAGCATGTCGAGTGCGGCACAAGACGCCTCGCTTTCCAACGCCGTATGGCTTGCCGGAAGCCCCAGACCACTATCTCCATAACAGGCGGCCGTAAACGCGTGCGCCACCTTCCACGACACGGGATTGAGCTCGGAAATCGCTTGTTCGCCCGCACGCTCGATAATTGAGGCATATACCGCGCAAGCTTTGTATTGGAGACGCTCACCGCCGCCAGATAGATGCCGAGCGCCTCGTCAGGCGTCGGCTCCGAGGCCCGGTCATCTGCCTCGGTCTTTCCCAGCGCCGCGCGGCAGACATCCCCTCCATGCCCCGTCAGGGCCAGATCGACCCCATACTGCCCGGCAAGCTCCAACACCGCACTGCGGTCCAAAAATGCGTCGGCGAGGTCCATCGCGGTATCGCAGCGCCCCGCTTTAATCAATATACGCGCCGCCCGCACAACGAGTTCGGGGCGAATTTCGGCGACCAGCTTGCGCAATCGCAGGCGTGCGTTGTCTCGGTACCCAAGCAGGTAAAGCGCCGGTCTGCCGGATCAACGCCAAAAATGGGATAATCGCGGACAAGATAGGACTGGTCAATCGCCGAAAGCCTAACACCGCAAGCCTCGAGCTCCGAAATATTGCCCTCACCCATTAAGACCATCAAGCATGCCACACTAAACAGGGCGTTGTTCTCGAGCGACGCCAGATCAACAAGTGCCGCACCGTAGATATTGACGATCTCGTTTTCGAGCATCTGCAACGTCTCCCTGCCCGTATAGTCCCGACTGCATAGCCGAGACGAGCTCGGGCACGCCCTGCGTAAGCTGATAGAAGTCGAGCGACGTGCTGATCGAAAACGCCGATGCCCACGCCGAATACTCATAGGCATGCACCTTGAGCATCTGCGCATTGATCTTAACCGAATCGCCCAGCCCATGAATCAGTTGACGATTTGAAGGACGGCAGGAGATAAAGACCCCCACCCCCATAGCGCGCAGGCCGCGAATCCTGTCGATGAGGTCTTCGGTATCGTGCTGATCGAGGTTTGGCACATTATCAATCGCGATAAGGGAGTGCGGTTTGTCTTTGAGTTCTTCGGTAACCACCTCGAGCTGCATAAACACCTCGCGCCAGTGGCGCGATCGGCCTCGATAATCCGCACGGGGCCTCGCGTCGGGTCGCATTTAACCTCATGGGTGTACTGCAGCAGCACCGAGGTCTTCCCAAACCCGTCGGGCGCATAAAGAACCACGATGCCGGCCTTTCGGCCCTTGGCGAGAAGCTCATTCATCAAGCGTTCGCGTCGCACCATATAGCCACCGCCCAGCGGCATCAGCTCGAGGTCGTCCATACTGCCCAAATCGTTTACCATGCCCGCTCCTCAACTCGACCGTATGGACACTGTAACCGCAAGACCATACAAGCCGCGCTATGAATAGAGCGACCTTGTGTTCTAGGTTGTCTTTTGGTACGCAAGCGGCAAGTTTTTGTACAGCGAGGGCCGATTGTTATTAATCCCCCGACTAATCGGTCTTTAAGCAGGTAAATGAGCTTGTCAGCTTGTCCCATCTAAGCGGCAGTGTAACGCAAATGAACAAGGTTCAGCTATGTCATTCAACTCGCCTAGCACCCGCTACCGTCTACGACCTTTTAGTGGCATTTTTGCATAGAATCTGATATGGAATGAATCAAGCTGTTGGGCATCCGGCATTCGTCAAGCTTGCGGCAAGATTTTGGTCAAGTGGACAGAAAGGGATAGCAAAAAGGCCCCCGCAAAGCGGAGGCCTTAGGCAAGGCTATGTCGAGGTGCAGGATTCGCGCTACTCGCAGAGCGAAAGGGCGGCCTCGTCGGCAACGACAACGCAGTTGGTGTGCAGCTGCAGGATCGAAGCCGGGCACTCGGGCGTAACCGGACCATAGCACATATCGTGCACGGCCTGAGCCTTGGCCTCGCCGTTGGCGACGACCAGGATCATGCGGGCATACATGATGGTCTGGGTACCCATGGTGTAGGCCTGACGGGGAACGTCGTCGATGCTGTCGAACAGGCGGCTGTTGGCTGAATGGTGCTCTCGGTAAGGTCGACGCAGTGCGTGCCCTTGGAGAAGTGGTCATCGGGCTCGTTGAAGCCGATGTGGCCGTTGTTGCCAATGCCGAGCAGCTGCAGATCGGGATAGCCGGCGGCAGCGACGACCTTATCGTACTCAGAGCAGGCAGCGGCGGCGTCGGGGTTGGAACCGTCGGGCACATGCGTGTTGTTCAGGTCGATGTTGATGTGATCGAAGAAGTTCTCACGCATGAAGTAGTGATAGCTCTGGGGATCGTCGTGCGAAAGGCCGCGATACTCGTCCAGGTTGTAGGTGCTGACCTCGGCAAAGTCGACGTCGCCCTTCTCGTACCAAGCAGCGAGCTGCTTGTAGGCACCGATCGGGGTGGAGCCGGTGGCAAGACCCAACACGCAGTCGGGCTTGAGGATAACCTGCGCCGAGATAATATTGGCGGCCTTGCGGCTCATATCCTCGTAGTCTTTAGCTTTAATGATCTTCATTACGCGTCCTTTCTCGTACAAGAGAGGCAAGGCTCCCTTACAAGCACTTGCCCGCGGCCCGCGTCGCCGCAACCAACGTGTGCGGCCACCAGGGCGAGGTCGCGTAATGTATGTGTCTCGTGTCTAACCGCGTCGAGGCCCCTGCCCGTCCACGGTGACCCAAAGCCTTTTAGCTTCGGACAAATCCCATCTTGCCACGAGGACGTCCTCTTTCAAGGCGCCCTCCGTAAACGTGTTTGAATTGTAGCTAATGGCCACGTGCACTTGCTAGCGCTCGCGAGCAACGATGAGCTGGTCCATCTCTTCGACATGCACGCCAACGGAGCCTTGATACTCGAGAACTCAACGGAGTTGCACACCAAGATGGGAACCGTCACATCGTAGCCCTCGGCAGCAATTGCCTCGCGATCGAACTCAATGAGTACATCGCCCTTATGGACGATGTCACCCACTTGCGCATGCACGGTAAAGTGCTTGCCCTCGAGCTGAACAGTGTCCAAACCAACGTGGATGAGCACGTCCAGACCATCGACCGTGTTAAGCGCAACAGCGTGTCCCGTGGGAAAAATAGCCTCAACCTTCGCGTCAGCCGGCGCAATCACACGCGTTCCAGTGGCTGAATCGCCACGCCCTGGCCCAGAAGGCCGGTGGCAAACGTCTGGTCGTTTACCTCGGAGAGCGGAATGACGTCACCCGAGATGGGAGCATCCAACGTAAGGACTCGACCACGCATACCAAAAGACCTTAGGACTTTAGTGAACATGCTCCCCTCGGACATACCGATCAACCAAAATAACCTTAACAGTTTACCACTTGGCACCCGTTTTTGACCATTAGGGAAGTTCGCGCTTGACAACCTCGACG
>ENA-OQCN01001437-OQCN01001437.1-human-gut-metagenome-genome-assembly--contig:-NODE-1437-length-11817-cov-1.995723_pt1 | contig 11817 bp, 18 predicted proteins | sample MGYA00242497_ERZ504576 | MGnify/ENA primary metagenome ERZ504576 (study PRJEB26092, sample SAMD00036296) | human gut metagenome | host: Homo sapiens | study: EMG produced TPA metagenomics assembly of...
TGTTGTTATTATTATTTGCAGAATTATTATTTTTATGATTTACATTCTGCTGATTATTTTTTTTTGCTGTTTGTTGTTTATTATTATCTTTATTATTCACGATACTAGCTATAACCTCACGTTCTTTCTCGCCAACCAAGTTTAGGTTGTTACTAACATTAATATTATTTTTATTTAAAATATCAATTATTTTTTTACTATCTAAAGAAAACTCTTTAGCTAGTTGATAAATTCTATATTTGGACATTAAGCCACCCCCAGGGTTTTCAATTATCCAATATCTTTAAAATGGCTTTCTTAAAGCCTTCATCACAAATCGCTATAGCTGCTCTATCAGTTTTCCCAATAGAATTTGCCATCTCATCTTTTGTAAGTTCTGTATATCTCAACAAAACTTTACTATTTTTTGCCATTTTTTCATATTTAGCTTTTGTCGCATCAGCAACATCATTTGCCAATAATATCAATTTAATATTATTTTTACTGCTTAAAGCTTTTTCAATGACAAATTCTCCAGATATAACTTTACCAGCACGACATGCAATGCTTACAATATTTATTAATTTAACTTTATTGTTCATCAAGTTTGGCAAATTCCTCTTTTAGCTGTTCATATACTGAATTATCTATCTGACATTTAAAAGATTTTTCTAAACGACGCTGTTTCACTGCTGTATTTAGACATTCAATATTCTTACAAATATAAGCACCACGTCCAGATTTCTTACCTGTGAAATCTACACTGAATTCACCTTCTGGACTTTTAACTATACGAATCATTTCACGTTTATTATGAGGTTCTTGACAGCCCACACATAAACGAACAGGAAGTTTTTTCATTACTTATCGCTCCCTATTTATTATTAATCTACAGAAAAAGATTCTTCACTTACAACATTAACCATGTTCATATCGTCTGAATCAAAGCCTTCTTCTGCAGCTTGAGTTTCGCTCTTAATGTCGATTTTCCAACCAGTGAGTTTTGCAGCCAATCTAGCGTTTTGTCCTTCTTTACCAATAGCTAAAGATAATTGATAATCTGGTACGATTACTCTAGACATTTTCTTTTCTTCATTTACTGCAACAGATACAACTTTTGCAGGGCTTTAAAGAATTTGCTATATATATTTTGCTGGGTCTTCATTCCATTTTACGATATCAATTTTTTCGCCACGAAGTTCATCTACTACAGCTTGAACACGTAAACCTTTTTGACCTACACAAGAACCAACTGGATCGATTTCTTCATTTGCAGAAAATACCGCTATTTTGGAACGCATACCTGGCTCACGAGCTACAGATTTAATTTCAACTGTACCTTCTTGAATTTCAGGTACTTCAAGTTCAAATAATCTTTTCAATAAGCCAGGATGTGTACGAGATACTAAAATCTGAGGACCTTTAGAAGTTCTTTTTACTTCTACTACATAAACTTTAATGCGGTCATTATGTTTATATTGTTCTGTACTGATCTGTTCAGATGGTGCAAGTACAGCTTCTGTTTTACCAAGGTCAATAAATACATTATGACCTTCCATTCTCTGTACAGTACCAGTTAAAATATCACTAGAACGGTTAGAATATTCCTCATAGATAATACCACGTTCTGCTTCTCTAATACGCTGTACTACTACTTGTTTTGCAGTTTGAGCTGCAATGCGTCCAAAGTTAGCAGGTGTTACTTCTACTTCTACTACATCATCTAAAACAATGCTTTCACCAAATTGTTTTTGAGCTTGTAATAAAGAAATCTCTGTAACTTTATTTTCCACTTTTTCTACAACTTTTTTCTGAGCGTATACATGAAATTCGCCAGTTGCTCTTTCTAAATACACACGCACATTAGAAGCAGTGTTGAAATTTCTTTTATAAGCAGATACCAATGCTGCTTCTACTGCTTCAAATAATACTTCTGGTGCTATGCCTTTCTCCTGTCCAACTTCTTTTAACGCATCTAAAAAGCCTTTATCTTTGGTTGCCATTTAATTACATTTACTCCTTAATCTTAATTTAAAAATCAATATGCAATCTAACTAAAGCAATATCTTTTAATGCTATTTCTCTAGTTTCATCAATAGTAATAATATCTTTTGTATAACCAGTTAATTTACCAGTTATCATTTTTTCACCATCAATAGCCTTATATAATGTAATATCCACCAATTGCCCATTTCGCGTTTAAAATCTTTTTCTTTTTTTCAACGCACGGTCAAGTCCTGGTGAAGACACTTCCAAAATATAGCGGTCATTGATAATATTTAATTCTTCAAGCTTTTCATCCAGTAGGCCGCTTACTTCCTGACAATCATCAAGGCCAATGCCACCTTCTTTATCGATGTATACACGTAAAAACCAATCACGTTCTTTTACATACTCTACATCAACAAGTTCATAATCAGTATTAGCTAAAATTTCTTCAGCAATTTTTTCAACTGCTTCTTCCACACGATTTGCCATCGAAACACCTCCTGTAATATTATCCCCAATATAAAGTAAAGAGTGGGCGTCTACCCACTCTTTAAGGAATAATCAAATTAACTTCTTTAACTAGTATAGCATAGAAAATTTATCTATGCAAGATTTTATACATTTATACAAAAAATATCTCTATAAAATAATTTCTGCTATTTACAATAGCTTATCATCATTTTATTAAATTTAAATTATTTCATTTAACTTTTTCTTTTTCTGAGTTCATCTAATTTTGCCATGACTTCATCATTTATTCTTGAGCCGATTTCACTTCTTCTCAATGGCAATACATGCTCACCTGTATATTCATCGCGAATATTTTTTTTTGCTATGTTTTATTCTTCGCCATAATTCATTTGCAGAAATACGATATGCTCCTGCTCCTAAAATCAAAGACTGCTCTGCTCCATCAGAAGTTACTACATATACTTCTCTACCATAATATTTAGTAGCTTCATATACACTGCGTTCAATATAACTATCAGCTGTCTCTTTTTCCTTTGTATAAACCACTTTACAATGTTTAGATATTTCTTCGACATTTTCTTCCGCATTAGTATATTGTGCATCAAAAACTATAGTAATATCATATTTTTCATATTGTCCATATTCCATTAAAAGATGAATTAATTTTTCTCTAGCAAAATCTAAATCATCATTGATGAATTTCTTTAAACTTTCCCATGCATTTATTATATTATAGCCATCTACTACCATGTATTTTTCATGTCGATTTGGTGTCAAATATGTTCTACTTCTATTCATAAGCTATTATTCTCCAATTCAATTTTTTGACATTTCTTATTATACCATAAATACTATTATCTTTGCTTTATACTCTTTCCTATGTTAAAATTTATATCAGTTAACTTTGAAATTATAGGAGGAATTCTCGTGGCTATTTTAGATATAAAAAAAGCTGGTGATCTTGTTTTAAAACAACAAGCTCAACCAATTGAAAGAATTGATAAAACAATCCGTACTTTACTTGATGATATGGCAGAAACTATGTATAAAGCTAATGGTGTAGGTCTTGCTGCACCACAAGTTGGTCAATCTATCCAAGTAGTAGTTATCGATATAGGTGAAGGACTTTTAGAACTCATCAACCCTACTATTATTCGCAAAGAAGGCACTGAGATAGACACTGAAGGCTGTTTAAGTGTACCCGAAATTTATGGTGAAGTAGAACGTGCTGCTAAAGTAAGCGTTGAATATTTAAATCGTCGTGGAAAACGTCATCGCATTACTGCTACAGGACTTCTTGCACGTTGCCTTCAACACGAAATAGATCATTTACATGGAAGATTATTTATTGATATTGCCAATAATCTTCATAAAGCTCAAAAATAAGAGGTGTTTTCCATGCCAATAAAAAATATTGTTTTCATGGGTACTCCAGAATTTGCTGTACCTTGCTTAGATATTTTAAATCAACACTACAATGTAACTGCTGTATATACACAACCAGACAGACCAAAAGGACGTGGTCAAAAATTAGCTATGTCCCCTGTCAAAGAATATGCTCTAAAACATAATTTACCAGTATATCAGCCAGAAAAAATCAAAACACCAGAATGTGTAGCTGAGCTTCGCGAATTAAAACCTGATTTAATTATCGTTGTCGCTTTTGGTCAAATTCTTTCTAAAGAAATACTTGATATACCGCCACTTGGCTGTGTAAATGTACATGGTTCATTATTACCTCGTTGGCGCGGTGCAGCTCCAATCCACTGGTCAATCATCAGTGGCGATAAACAAACTGGTATCACTACTATGTATATGGACGTTGGTTTAGATACTGGCGATATGATATTAAAAGCTACTACCGAAATCACTCCAGATATGACTACAGCACAACTTCATGACAAATTAATGGTTCAAGGTGCTGATTTATTATTGCAAACAGTTCAATTAATCGAAGAAAATAAAGCTCCTCGTGAAAAACAAGATGACAATTTATCTTGCTATGCTAAAATGTTAAACAATGATAATTGTCGCATTGATTGGACAAAATCTGCCCAAGATATCCATAATTTAGTACGTGGATTGAATTCTTGGCCAGTTGCTTATACTACTTTAAACAATAAGAAATTTAAAATCTGGCAAACAAGAGTAACTACAGGAACTGGAAATCCTGGTCAAATCATAAAATTAACTAAACAAAGTATTATTGTAGCTACTGGTGAAGGTGCGATTGAACTTCTTGAAATTCAGCCACCTAATAAAGCAAAAATGCCAGCAAGTTCATATATAAACGGTCATAAACAAGAACTTGAAAATAATGTATCTTTTATCTAAACGTAACAAGCGAAAGTAGCCTAGCTATTTTCGCTTTCTTACTAATTTTTTACCAATTTTACACTACACGAAAGATTAGGATAAACTATATGTATAATGATATTTTAAAAAATACTAAAAAACGCTTATTTATAAAATTAGCTGCTATTAGCTTATTTAGTATAATGTTTCTCACCTATTTGATTATCTGGCTATGTTATCCACGCCTAATTGTCTTAGACTTAGCTTTTATTGCCCAATTAGCTTTTACCTTTGTTAGCATAGTATTTATTTTCTGTTGTCTATTCATTCTAAATATGATTTTCAACATAGCAAATATAAAAGCCTTTTCTTTTCTTGATAAATATATCTTCAATTTTATCAATTTTCTTTTCCCTATCATCATACTCTGGGGAAAATATTCGGCATAGGACGACGTGAAACTGAACGTTCCTTTATTGCCTTAAATAACTATATACTCACACATAAAAACATCAAAGTAGAAGCTAAAGACTTATTAGTTATCTCCCCACACTGTCTACAACTAGCGACTTGCCCACACAAAATAACTCATGACATCAATAATTGTAAACATTGCAATCAATGTACTATTGGCCCATTAATCGATATGGCAAATAGAATGGGTTTTCATTTCCGTGTGGCAACAGGTGGAACTTTAGCTCGTAAAATTGCCAAAGAACTCCGCCCTAAAATGTTATTAGCCATTGCTTGTGAACGTGATTTAACAAGTGGCATACAAGACGTATATCCTCTACCATCTGCTGGAGTTTTAAATATTCGACCTAATGGTCCTTGTTATAATACCACTGTAGATTTAGAATTAGTTGAACAAACAATTAAACAATTTATTAAATAACAAAAAGTTGTAATCACTTGATTATATATCATTTGATTACAACTTTTTTAATTTCTATTGTTTTTTAGCCATCAATTCAGCATACATATCACTAATGGTTTTTCTATATACAGGATGTAATTTATACGGAGCAATCTGCATTAATGGTTTTAATACAAAATCACGATTTTTCATATCTGGATGCGGAACTATCAAATCATCTTCACTTATAATATCATCATCATAAAAAAATTATATCTAAATCTAAGTTCTAGGGCCCCAATGTATTTTACGCTCTCTACCTGCATGTTCCTCTACTTTTTGCAAAATCTGTAATAATTCATCTGCTGGTAAAAGTGTTTCTATCTTCATAACACCATTTAAAAATACATCTTGTTCCACATTTCCATATGGTTCTGTAACAATTTTATCTGAAATAGCTACTATATTTATCTGTGGTAAATTGCTCAAAGCTTCAATAGCTTCATCTATAAATTTCTCTTTATCTCCTAAATTAGAGCCGAACGCTACAAAAGCTTCATGCCAGCCACGTTCAATTTCTACAGATACGGACTCAAATTCCTTTTCAATAGGTGCATGTGGCTTTCTAATTTCCAATAAAACACTTTTTACTAATTTAAACTCCAATAATAATGCCTGTGCTAATTGTTCAGCTACAGTTTCAATCAAATCATAAGTATGCTTAGTCATAAAATCATGAATAAAATCGCATACTGTTCCATAATTAGTAGAAGCGTCTAAATCATCATTCATGCCAGCTTTTCTTGTATTTGTATATAATTCAGCATTAACATAAAAATACTGACCTTTTTCTTTTTCTTCATCATATACTCCATGATAAGCATATACTTCTAAATTATCAATGCGAATTATATCCATCAAAAATTACCTCCAGCATATTTTATAGCTTCTGCCATTTTTATAGCTCTTAAATTTTCTTTTATATCATGAACTCGTACAAAATCATAATCTGCTAACACTGCCATAATAGATGTAGTAATTGTACCTTCTACTCTCTCATCAGCAGGTAAATCCAAAGTCAATCCTACCACAGATTTTCTTGAAGCTCCTAATAATAAAGGAAAATTCAATTTGTGTAGACTAGATAAATTTTTTAACATAATTAAATTTTGCTCATATGTTTTAGCAAAACCAATACCAGGATCTAAAATTATCTTATCTTTTTTTATTCCAGCATTTTGAACAATATCTATAGTTTCTTGTAAATCCTCCACTACATCAGTCAAAAAATCTTTATAATTCGTATCTTTGCGATTATGCATCAAACAGCAAGCTACATCATTTTCTGCTATAACTTTTGCTAAAATATCATCATATTTTAAGCCCCAAATATCATTGATTAAATCAGCACCTGCTTTTATTCCTTCTTTAGCTACATTTCCCTTATATGTATCTAAAGATATTGGCACATCAAACTCTTTTTTCAAATTTTCAATAACAGGAACAATACGTGATATTTCCTCATCATCACTCAAAAGTGTATATCCAGGTCTTGTTGACTCTCCGCCAACATCTATGATATCTACACCCTCTTTTATCATTTCTTGCACATGAAATAAAGCTTTATCTAAAGAATTAAATCTACCACCATCGGAAAATGAATCAGGTGTTACATTCAAAATTCCCATAATATAAGTATGTCTGCCAAAATCAAACTCTCTACTACCAATTTCATAAAAAATACCTCAAATAATTAATATTTTAATTTTAAATTTTTCTTTTCATCTTTCCAATTACAAATAGGCTCAACTTGACAACAAAAACAAGTCCTACTCATTTTATCTGCTCGATACAATAACCCATTTAAATTCTTTTCTTCACTAGTTTTACTATCTCTATGTTTTAAAATAGCTTCAATGATTTGATTTTTTTCTTCTACAGTGAAATCGCAATCATCTAAAATTAAAGGAGCAATCTGCGCACTAGATATTTCATGACCAATTCCTTGACGATATTGAATATGACGACCAATATCATGTAGTAAAGCTGTCGCATAAATCATATCATCACTAATTTTTAAATCTTCTTTTACATTTAAAATCATCATCAATCTAGCCACATCTAAAAAATGACCCATATCATGTCGGCAAAAATACGATTTGTTTCCTCTTTATCTATCTCTTTATAACATTTCTTAAATATTCTATGTCGTATAATCGTATTTTTACAATCAAAATTCATCTTCTTTGCTCCCTAAAATTCTAAAAAATACATATAAATCATTATAAAAGAAATCCTACAATTAAACAATAAAAAAAAAACGACTTCTACTCAAATTATCATAGAAGTCGTTTTTTATTACACTAATTATTTATTTAATTTCGCAGTGATAACACGACGAGCAAATTCAATAATTAATAAAATATTTACTAACAAGCCGAGCCATTGGCTGTATCACCAAAGCTATCGCCTACCATACGAAGTGGAGCTTCACTACCGCCAGATGTTACAGAAACAACGATAACACCAGCAAGTAATACACCCATTAAGGATTCACCAACGATCATACCAGAGGCAAATAAGATACCACGACGATTGCATGTATCTACATCATCAGCAACATTTTGAGGGCTACGAACTTCTGCACGTTTACGTAAATAACGATTTACTACATAAGAAAGTACAGCACCTACTACAAGTGGCATCTGTAAGTTGGAGGAAGATATATACCCATACCTACAGCAAGAGGTGGTAAGCTAAGATTTTTTGTAGATTTTTTCAAGAGTACATCAATGATGATAATAATAATACCAAAGATTACACCATAAAGAATATATGACCAATCCATGCTATTATTGAAAATACCTTTAGCAATAGTTGCCATCAAAGTAGCCTGTGGAGCAGACAATACCTGATTTGGATCCATATCAGGACGAGGCATTGCACCTGGGAAACCATATGCTTCATAAAGTAAGTTGAGTACAGGAGCAATAGCGATCGCACCAGCGATACAACCGATTAATAAAGCTACCTGCTGTTTCCATGGAGTTGCACCAACAAGTAAACCAGTTTTTAAATCCTGTAAGTTATCATTAGAAATAGCGGCAATACTTGTAATAACACTTGTGATAAAAATAGCAAATGCAGTAGCAAATAAAGTACCATATTCAGAGCTAAATAACCTGCAAGGTTACCTAATGCTAATACTACAAGGGAAGAAACAATGATACCTAAAATACCAATACCAGAAATTGGACTGGAAGAAGTACCGATAAGACCTGCCATGTAACCGCAAGCAGCAGCTACGAAGAAGCCCATACCTACAGCAACAATAATACCAACTACTATGTACAACAAAGTCATACCTGTGGATAAATTGCCACCAGCTAAGAAGGAATAGAATACACCTATTAAACCGATAATGATTAATACGAATACAATACCAATGCTTTTTGGTGTCATATCTGTATCCATACGATGCAAATTATCGTTAGATACACTATTATCAGATACAGCTTTAATAGACATTTTAATACCATCTAAAATAGGTTTTAATAAAGTAATTAAAGTCCAAATAGCAGCAATACCAATTGTACCTGCACCCATAAAACGAATTTTAGAAGACCAAATGCTAGTAGCTACTTCACCGATATCTACACCAACTGGAATATCAGATATAGACATGAAATATGGTACAAAACCTAACCAAGTAACAACTAAACCAAATAAAATTGCTAAACCACTAGCAAGACCAATAAGGTAACCTGCACCTAATAAAGCAGGAGAAAAACCTAATGGAAGACAAGTTACTACATTTTTGCCCAAATGAATCCAATTCATCATTTCAGCGGAAAGATATCCAAATCCACTAGAAAATAGATTGATAAGTGCAGCGACAACACCACCACTTACAATATCTTTCATGCCAGTAACGCCTTTTTTCTCGCTAGCACTACCAACTTTCAAAATTTCAGCAGCAGCACGACCTTCTGGATAAGGCAAATCTGTATTAACTACCATTGCACGACGAAGTGGAATAGTGAATAATACCCCTAAGCATCCACCACATGCGCAAATCATTAAAGTTTGCCAAAATTGGAAGCCTTGCCAATAACCAATCATCAATAAACCAGGAATAACGAAAATTACTGCGGATAATGTACCAGCAGCAGATGCTTGAGTCTGTACAAGGTTATTTTCTAAAATATTAGAATCCTTGCACATACGCAAGATAGCCATAGAAATAATTGCAGCTGGAATAGCAGAAGAAAATGTAAGTCCTACTTTCAATCCTAGATACACGTTAGATGCAGTAAATACTATTGTTATAAATAAACCAAGTATGACCCCTCTAAGTGTAAGTTCAGGCAATTTTAATTCATGGCTCATGAAATCATGATTTTTATAAATAAAATCTCCTTTTTTATAAAATCATGATATATTGTACAATAGTATTGTACAAAAGTGCAATACTAAATACACATTAAAAAACATTTTTATTTTTACATAAATTACGTAAAAAGCTCTTGTTTTTTTACTAAAATTTTATATAAAGCAAACAAAAATCTAATAAATACAGATTGTTTCTTAGAAATTATATTTTTATTTATCATAATGTCCATATTAAGAAGAAAATATCAATTTCACAAGTTAACAATTTATTTATATCTATTAACAGCATAAACTTAATGTAAAGTTATATTTTACAATCTAGTATCCTGTTAAAAGACATTTTTATTTTATTATATTTTAGTAATACTTTAAATTTATTATCGAAAAAAATGAAAAAATATGCATTTATTATTAAAGTTATTTTATTGCTATTAAAAACAAAAACTCCCCATAAAATCTAAAAATAAAATTCTATGGGAAGTTTTCCTAAAATAATTAATTTAACTTCTTTATATTTATCAATCTGTTGATTTAATAATTCAATATCATCAAAATAATTTATTTTCATAGCATCTTTTACTTCATGCAATGTTTGTTGAGCTACTTCACGAGCTACTTCAGAACCTTCTTTTAAAATCTGATATACATAAGCAATATCTTTTTGATATTCTTTACGACGATTTCTAATTGGTTCAAATTCTTCTTGTAATACAGCATTCAAGAATTTTTTAACTTTAACATCACCAAGACCGCCACGTTGATAATGAACTTTTAATTCATCTAAATTATTATAATCAGGTAAATATTTAGCAAAATGTTCATCTTTGCAGAATGCATCTAAGTAAATAAATACTGTATTACCTTCTATTTTACCTGGGTCAGAAACTTTGATATGGTCAGGGTCTGTATACATGCTCATTACTTTTTGTTTAATGACATCAGCTTCATCAGATAAATAAATGCAGTTTCCTAAGGATTTACTCATTTTAGCTTTACCATCAATGCCAGGAAGACGTAAACAAGCTTTGTTATCTGGAAGTAAGATATCTGGTTCTACTAAAGTTTCTGTATTATACAACATATTAAAACGACGAACAATTTCTCTTGTCTGTTCAATCATTGGCTCTTGGTCTTCACCAACTGGTACAGTTGTCGCTTTAAAAGCTGTAATATCAGAAGCCTGACTTACTGGATAAGCTAAAAAACCAACAGGAATACTTGCTTCAAAATTACGCATTTGAATTTCAGATTTAACTGTAGGATTTCTCTGTAAACGAGATACAGTAACAAGGTTCATATAATAACATGTTAATTCACAAAGCTGTGGAATTTGTGATTGCACAAAAATTGTGGATTTTTTAGGGTCAATGCCACAAGCTAAATAATCCAAAGCTACTTCTAATACATTCTGACGAACTTTTTCTGGATTATCTGCATTATCTGTAAGTGCTTGAGCATCAGCAATCATAATGAAAATCTTTTCAAATTCTCCAGAATTTTTGTAATTCTACACGTCTTTTTAAAGAACCTACATAATGACCAATATGTAAACGACCAGTAGGTCTATCTCCTGTTAAAATAATTTTACCCATAATTAACCTCCGCAATCTATTACTAATAAACTTTATTATTAATATTTATATATTTAATATAATATAGATTTAAATCTCTTTTGTAAATATCAATTTAATTAAGTACTTATTTTTCTTCATTATTATATATCCTTGATAAAGAAATTTTATATTATAATATAAGTAAATACTATTTATATTGGAGATGATTTTATGGCTAGAAATTTACCTCAACAATTGCGTTATGACAAATTAGGCCTAATG
>ENA-OQCN01001439-OQCN01001439.1-human-gut-metagenome-genome-assembly--contig:-NODE-1439-length-11803-cov-15.996060_pt1 | contig 11803 bp, 13 predicted proteins | sample MGYA00242497_ERZ504576 | MGnify/ENA primary metagenome ERZ504576 (study PRJEB26092, sample SAMD00036296) | human gut metagenome | host: Homo sapiens | study: EMG produced TPA metagenomics assembly of...
TGAAGCAGACCCCCTCGACTGGTATTATAAGATCATGAATAGAAAGGAGCGTGGGACGCATGGCAGTAGGCGCAGCTAAAGCAAGTGCAACCCTTAAATACAGTTCCGAGCTGTATACCCCCTATGCTTGGAGTCTTGGCCAGATAATCAGATGCGCAAAGAATACACTCGACTGCGCGACATTGCACAGAAGCGTATTAAGCGCTATCCGCGGACCCCATCAGCGGCACAAGCGACGTTTATAAAGAATTTGCCGGAGGTTTCCCAACTCTAAAGGCAATGCGCGGAGACCGTAAAGCATTGGAACAGGCGCTCGCAGATGTAGCGCGTTTTGTGCGTTCTAAAGGTTCCACCGTTGGCGGAGCACGTGAAGAATTTACGCAAAAAATGAAGTTGGCGGTATTGATGTAGCGACGTGCCCGAGGATCAGTACACGGCCCTGTCGGAATGGTGGGAGATCGTGAAGGCGTCGGGCGTGTATTACTATCCGTCTGACCAACCGGTCATGTACTGGCGCGAGAAAGGCGGCTACAATGTCAGTATTGACGATTTTGTAAAGTGGCAGCAAGGCGAGGTCAACTATGGTAAAGAATGGGACTACAGCGACGGCAGCAGTTCCGCCGACCTGCGCGGAGGTTTTGGCGGAGGCTTGTAATTACAACCCTGTCCCGTGGCTTATGGAGCATCTAGACCGCAAACACACAAAAGGCAAGAAACGCAAAACGAACAAGAAGCGCCTGTATGTAAATATGCCGTGTGCGTTTGATATTGAGACTAGCCGAGTATGTGTTGATGCGGACGACAATCCCCACACCATAATGTATATTTGGCAGTGCCAACTCGGTCTGGATATTACCATTATTGGTAGGACGTGGGACGAGTGGCTGAACTTTACGGGAGCAATCAGCGACTATTTGCAAGCAAACAGCGGCCCGCAAGGTGATTGGTATTTGTGCATGTACGTTCACAATCTTGCACATGAATTTCAATATTTGTCGGGTGTTCTGGATTTTGGCCCGGGTGATGTGTTCGCCAGCAAACCCCGTAGGTCTTAAAATGCGACAATCGCGCTATTGAGTACCGATGCAGTATGCGGCACAGCAATTTGTCCCTTGATGCCTGGGGTAAACAACTGGGCGCCCTCATGCCAAATTGACGGGGGCACTTGACTATTCCAAAGTTCGGTATCCATGGACTTCTTTAACGTCTACAGAATTAGCGTACTGCATCAATGACGTCAGGTGCATTGTGGAGTGCCTGTTGATCGAGATGAACCGAGACGGCGACGACCTGTATACTCTACCACTAACGCGCACCGGATACGTCCGACGAATGGCACGCGAAGCAATGTACAAATGGGGCATTAAACGGGTCAAGCGCCTTTTGCCGTCGTGGGACTTATACCAAATGTTGCGGGAGGCGTTCCGGGGCGGTGACACCCATGCGAATCGGTATTATGTAGGTCTCCATTTGGAGAACGTCGGCTCCGTGGATATGTCGAGCGCCTATCCTGCCGTACAATGTGAATGTTATTTTCCTATGACACCATTTAGGCAGGAACCGGCCACCGTAGAGCGTTTGATGCAATGTATGAGGCACGGCAAGGCGTGCTTGATGCGCTTGCAAGTGAAAGGTTTGCGCCAGCGCTTCAAGTGGTGGGGGTTCCCGTATATCCCCCTTGCAAAGGTTCGGCATTGTGAAGGATACATTAACGACAATGGCCGTCTGCTGTCTGCTGAACATTTTGAGATCACCATAACCGATATAGATTTTAGAATCATTGCCAAAGAATATGACTGGGACGCTCTTAACGTTATGGACCTGTACACGTCCGATTACGGCAAACTGCCAAAGCCCTTGACGGATTGTGTAAAAGAGAGTTACACCGGCAAGACATCCCTTAAAGGTGTGGCCGGTCAAGATTTGTATTATGTTAAGGCTAAGGGCGATCTCAATAGCTATTACGGCATGACCGCACAAGACCCCTTGCAGCTGGACACACTTTTTGACGAGGACGACCCCGACAATCTTTGGAGCGAGTGTACCGACGACCCGGAGGGCAGTTATAACGAGCATCGCCCCCACTTGTTTTTGCCTTACCAATGGGGCGTATGGACAACCGCTCACACCCGCAAGCGCCTAAAAATAGCGCAATGGGCCGCGGGCAAAAATGGCGTTTATTGCGATACAGACAGTGTCAAATACATGGGTAATATTGATTTAGCGGAGTTTAACAAATCTGTGAAGCAGCTGGCGAAAGATAACGGCGCTTGCGCTACAGACCCAAAAGGCAATATTCATTATATGGGCGTGTATGAGCAAGAGCGCAGCTATGCGGAGTTTATGACGTGGGGCGCAAAAAAATACGCGACTACCTATAAAAAGGGCGGGCCAATTACTACTACCATAGCAGGAGTTAGCAAGCGGAAAGGCGGTTTGGAGCTGGCACTGTGGGGTGGTTTTGAGGTGTTCAAGCCCGGCTTTACGTTTTGTCTTGCCGCCGGAAATCAGGTTATTTATAATGACCGGCCCAATGTGCCCGATTTTGTGGTTGACGGGCATACGGTGCATATAACCAGAAACCTGTGTATTTGTGATAATACGTACACATTGGGAATTACCGACGAATACGCAAAGATATTAGGGTACAAGATTATGGAGGTTGTCTGATGATTAAACTATACACTGATGAAGGTTGGCCGAACTTTTCTGAAAAGGATGGCATTTTGTCCACCGGAGCATCTATTATTTTTATATGGGGCGGACGTGGTACCGGCAAGACCTACGGAGCGTTAAAGCACGTGCATCAGACCGGCGACGAATTTCTATATCTGCGCCGCACGCCGCAGCAGGCGGAACTTATTTGCGCTTCACCCAGTATGTGGCCGTGGTCTCCGTTGAACGATGATTTGCAAACACATTACGCCCCGTTCAAATTGCCCAAAATTGCCGGTCTCTATGAAGTGGGCAACGCGGGAGCCTACACGGATACAGGGGCGCCCATAAAACCGGCCAAGATGTCGGGCGTAGTGGGTAGTGTGGTGACTCTTGCTCGCACCCGTGGTTTTTCAAGCCCCCATACCAATATAATTATCTTGGACGAATACCAGAAAGAAGAGTCCGACTATTACCGGCGGGGTGAGGGTGTGGGCCTTGCCAACATTTATGAGACAGTCAACCGTAACCGCGAATTGCAAGGGCAAAAGCCCCTGACGCTGTTGTGTATGTCGAACGCTGTTGGCATGGCAAACCCCTATTATATGCAGTGGGAAATCACCGATACAGTCGAAAAGATGATCGGCAAGAAAGAGCGCGTAAAGCTGTTGGCCGATAAAGGGATTCTTTTGATTGATCTTGTGGACAGCCCTATCGCCAAAGAGAAAGCCAATACGGCCCTCTATAGGTCTATGACCGGAACGGACTTTTATAGGTCCGCTATTGAAAACCAGTACAGCGCCGAGGAGAAAAGTCTTGTGGTATCCCGGCCCCTCCGGGAATACTACCCGCTTGTTCAAATAGGGCGGTGCTGCATTTATGAGCACAAGAGTAAACCCCTCTACTATGTGTGTCGGCATCGGTCTGGCGAGATGCCACATACGGCACCGGTGATATGAGCGAAAACGATTCAGGGCCGCGTATGGTATATCTGGCCCGCGTATTTGCAGAGGCAAATTGAGTTTGAGCGCTATTCGGATGAAATTTTCTTTCGCGAGTATTGCGGCACTTGACTTTTTTATACGGGTAGTATATATTAAAGTTAATCCCAGGTGCCCACAGGCAGCCCCCAGAAGGGGCGGGCAAGCGTCAGCCAGCGCAAGAACCTGGGATTTACTTGTATCTGTATGGGAGGTGACAAAATGGATGCCAATACTGTGATTCAGGCTATTTCTAACGTGGGTTTTCCTATCGCCGCTTTTCTGCTGATGTGGTATCAGTGTAACACCGTGGTTAAGGAGAATACCGCTGCCATTACTGAAATGCGGCTTGCTCTAGACGATATTAAGAAGGAGAGCTGACTTATGGGGTGTTATATCATTTTCGCCCAGTCGATCACAAACGAGCGTGCGTTTCTGCTGGCTGACCTGTGCACTCGTTTGAAAATCGGCTACTATAGCGACTGGGCAGACGTCGCTCACACGCGGCAGTGTTGCGCGGTGGGTCCTCTTTCCAAAGGAGACAAAGACCAGGTCGTTAAATGCCTGGTACATGACACATACGTTGTAATGGAGGCGACAAAAGTTGAAAATCAGTGAAAAAGCGGCCCTCGCAATGGCCGGATACACCAAAGCAGAGATCGAAGCTATGGAGCAGCCCGTGCCGCAGCCCGCTCCGCAGTACGATGGCCTTGAGACCCTGTTGCAACAGATTTTGCAGGGCCAGCAGACCAACGCCCAGGCAATGCAGACTATGACCCAGACGTTGCAGGCAAATGCGCTAGGCCTTGGCATCCAGCAGCAGCCGGCGGCAGATGCCGCAACGGTGACGGCCCGAATCATCGACCGACCTATGGAAAGGAAGTGAAGTAACATGCCTCTTGGTATGGATTTTGCGGACATTGCCGCAATTTTGACCGAAATTAATAAGATGGCCACCGGTCAGGAACCGGCGTCGCCTATCGTGGATACATCCAGTTTCGTTTCTGTGGCGCAGGCCACGCTGCTGACAGGCCCCGACAATTACACCAAAGCGATTAGTCAGGTGCTTGGCCGTACCATTTTTGCCGTGCGCCCCTACGATGCGCCCATGAAGCGCTTGCAGGTCACGGGTGACGACTGGTCGAACCATGTACGAAAGATCAATTTCTGCGACAGCGACCCCGTCACCGATAAGGCGTGGGCGCTGAAGGACGGCCAGAGCGTGGACATGTACGAAGTCCACAAGCCTAAAGTCCTTCAGACAAACTACTACGGACAGACCAATTACAGCCGCGTGTACACGCAGGCTGACACCCAGATGGAAACGGCCTTCAAAGGCCCCGAGGAACTGGCGCAGTTCTGGTCCTCGTTCGTGCTGCATCTGTCGAACCAGATCGAGGCGGACCGACGGAACCTTGCCAACAACCTGATGGCCAATCATCTGACCGGCATGACGGTAACCAGCCCCAAGAGCGTTATCTATCTGCTTGACGAGTACAACGCCCAGCAGGGCACGACACTGGCCGTGCAGGACGTGTACAAAGAAGCGAACTTCCCGGGATTTGCAAAATACGCATATGGCCGTATCAATGACATTTCCCGCCTTATGAAAGAGCGGTCCATCAACTGGCATCAGAACTGGAAGATCGGCGGCACGACGTACAACATCATGCGACACACTCCGTATGATCGCCAGCACCTCTATCTGTACAGTGGCACGCAGAGCCAGATCGACGCCCGTGTGATTCCCGAGGTATTCCATGACAATATGCTGAAATACCGCGACGCGGAACAGGTCACTTTCTGGCAGAACATCGACAAGCGCGAGACCATTTCCGCAACGCCTGTCGTAACCAGCGCCGCCGGCGTGGCAACCAAGAATGCTGCGGTGCAGCTGTCCAATGTGTTCGGGTGCCTGCTGGACTGGGATGCCATCGGCTACACTCCGAAGCTGTCTCGTGTGGTTCCTACCCCCATGAACGCCCGCGGCCTGTATACAAACTTCTGGTATCACTACGGGTGGTCGTGGTACGATGACTTCACCGAGAACGCCGTGCTCTTCCTGATGACCTCTGGCGACGTTACCGCGCCGAGCGATGCCACGGCGGCAAAAGCCTCCACCCTGAAAACCACCACGCACAAGGACGCGGACCCCTCTAAGTCCTGACCGGCACCGGCGGGCATCTGCCCGCCGGTTATTTTATAGGAGGTGCAAAATGCAAGCTATATTTTATCAGTTCGCAAAGCGCACAAACAGCACAAAGCGGCCCAGCGGCGGTCAGGGTTTCGGAATAGACCTTAAAGCCCCTTGCAACATTATCAATCCCGAAATTAAGATTGCCACACAAAACGACCCCACCGTACAATTATTGCTACCTTCCCACATTCAGCCGGTATTACTGGGTTAAAAATTGGACGTATGCCAACGGGCTCTGGAATGCCTCGCTGACTGTTGACACGCTGGCAAGCTATCGTGACCAGATTGGTAGCTCCACAGAGTACGTGGTGAGGTCGTCTGCACAGTACGACGGCACTATTTCAGACAGCCTTTACCCGGCAAAAGCTACCGTTCAGAGTGTCACAAATGCTTTTCAAGGCGGTTTTGCTGAAACGATCAGCGGAGGTTTCTTTGTTATTGGATTTATAGCCAAAGCCGCTAACTCCATTGGAGCTGTCACTTATGTAGTAATGACTCCTGGAAACGCTAAAAAACTCTCCGCCAAATTACTAACCGATGTATCGTACCTTAGTATTGACAATACAGAGATTAGTGACAGTTTAACAAAGGTGCTTTTCAATCCTTATCAGTATATCGTAAGTTGTAACTACTTCCCATTCAGTATTGCCGAAATCACCGCACATTTACCGCTTGTTTCTAGTGTAGATGTTGGGTGGTGGTCGGTAAACATTCCGTGCTGGATTTTGGGAGAAGATAATAATAATTTGATAAAATCTGTAAGGGTGGGTATTCCGAAGCACCCACAAGCGGCAAGTCGCGGAGGGTATTGCAATGCCTCCCCTTACACGGACTACACTATCTTCTTGCAGCCATTTGGAGTAATTCCCCTTGATGCCTCTAAATTGTGGGGCGCTACAACATTATCTATACAGTATACGGTGGATCTTTTCACCGGCGACAGTATCTTGCGAATGTTTACTGATACAAATCAGCTAGTACACGAGACAACCGCTAAACTCGGGGTACCTATTCAACTTTCAAATATTACATTTGATGTACCATCGGGCGGAGGACTGCTGCAAACGGGTATTGCTGCTGCGTTCGGAGGTCTCCAAGCAGCATTATCCGGGGGTTCTTTTTCAGACGTCGGAAACGGTATTCTAAATGCTGCACAAGCAACCAACGCGGATGTTGCAAGTAAGGGTGCCACAGGGTCTACAATCGCTTTTGATTCGGTGCCTTATATGGTCGCACGCTTTAAAATTCTTGTGGACGACAACAATGAGGACCACGGACGGCCCTTGTGCAAGCGGGTACAGTTGTCCACAATTCCGGGGTTTATTATGGTGGATGATCCAGACATCGCGCTCAATGCCACAGCGGCAGAGATCGACAGTGTTAAAAGCTATCTCAAAAACGGTTTTTTCTATGAGTAGGAGGCGTTAATCTTGACATATAAACAGTGCATTACGGATGTTTCCCCCATCCGGGTAACCGCAGGCTACCCCGCGTACTCGGATGGAAGTCCCCACCGGGGCATTGACACGGTGCACGGTAATCATAAAGCCTACGCGCCCGAGTCAGGAGTTGTTGTTGTGGCGCAGCACTGGAATGGCAGTACCTCGGGTAATCAGTCGTGGGGCAATATGATCAAAGTCAGAATGGCCGACGGCACCACCTGGCGCGCAGCCCACTTTGCCTCGCAGATTTGGAACGTGGGCGACACCATTTCCAAGGGTCAGTTTATAGGCACACAGCAGAACCGGCAACGCACAGGCATTCACACGCATTGGGAGTACGCCGATGCTGCCGGAAACCTGCGGGACCCGTCCAGCATTATCAGAATCCCCAATCAGGTCGGCACATGGGAAGTAGAATGGGACTCCGGCGGAGGCCCTGACCCTGGGCCGGATCCGTGGCCTACTGGCAAATTGCCGGTATGGTTGCTGTTTAAGATGGCGAAGGGAGGTCGTCTGTTGTGAGTGCTCCATACAGCTATGAGCAAATTAACGCCCATGTGTCCCCGGTGACTCCCTCCGTGATGCACACCAAAGGCAACAGCTTATCCTATTATTTCCGCAAATATCTGTTCCTTGAAGCTGTGTCCATGGTCCGCTGGACGCTCCCCGACACATGGCCCAGTAACCGCTTGCAATATCTTGTGTTCGGTTCCGGCGGTGTTACGGTGTTCAAAACTGACCGTTACGGCCTAGTCTATGACCGAATGGGACTTACCGGCATTAACATTTTCTACAATCCCACACACTCCATCATTGCCAACCCCTTTATTAAAGGGTCCCCCTATTTGCAGATCGGGAAACAATGCGAGATCATCAATTTGCAGCCCGATTATCGCGGTATGGTGGATATTGTGGCCTATTACGGGGACATGATGGCCCTTGCTGCCCAGACCATCCAGAGCAATTTAATAAACAGCCGTCTGGCTTATGTGTTTGCGTCGGGTAACAAGGCCGGTGCAGAATCTTTTAAAAAGATGTTCGACCAGATCATGCAGGGCGACCCCGCCGTGTTCGTGGATTCTTCGTTGCTCAAAGCGCCTAAAAATGGGGCATCTGGTCAAGCACCATGGATGTACTTTGCAACCGACCTCAAAGGAAACTTCATCACCAACGAACTGTTAACAGCCCTTAAAACCATTAAAGCGTTGTTTGACACAGAAGTAGGCATCCCAAACACAAACACCAGCAAGAAAGAGCGGATGCTGACCGACGAAGTCAATTCTAACAACGTTGAGACAGCCGCCAAAGCGTCGCTATGGTTGGATAGCTTGCAGCATGGGTGCGAGCGGGTCCACAAGCTCTTTGGAATTGACAAATCTACTTTATGGGTTGATTGGCGTTTTCCGCCCGACACTGGGGCGCAGGAGGTGAACAACGATGCACGCAACATTGAGCTTTAACGGCCTGTTGGCAAGATACCCACAACTGTTCGACGACTTGAAAGTCCCTGACAGTGTATCTAAAGAAACTGTCTGCAATCAATTACTGTTTGATACGCTGGAATTGGAGGTATTATACGCGGATGGCCCCACTATGCGCAGGGCGCTGGGCGTCTATTCTGAAACCATGCTCCCGAGCTGGACCCGGTACGCCGAGGCGCTGGGCCTTAAATACGATGTTTTGGCATCCGATGACAGAACCAGAACCACCGACCATGCAGGAACCAGCGGCGGCACAATCAACCGCACAAACGGCGTGAAGGGAACAACTACCCGAGCGCCTAACCTGACCACCACCGGCCAGAATACCGGCAGCGACAGCACCACCCGGGACGTCACGGGGTTTGACAGCGGGACATTGCAAACCGCTGAAAAGAGTACAACGGCCCTTGGGACAGGAAACACCATTACCAGCAGCGGCACGGACACGACCACCACCGATCAGACAACCACCGATAACAACACATCCGAATTGCACGACGGCTACAAAGACACCGTGACCGAGAAGGGCCGGGCAGGACGAGACCCGCAAGACCTTATTGCCAAAGAGTTGACTCTTGCAATGGAGAATGCAGTTCATAAAATCGTTACGGACATCCGGGCAAACTTCTGTTTGCTGGTATATTAAGGAGATGTAATTTATGAATATTAATCCTATTCACAGAGCGCCCTACACCAATTTCCATGATCTCAATCTTGATTGGATTATGGACGCGCTGAACGAATTCAATACCAAACTGACGAATTTCGTCAGCCTGGCCACGATCAAGTACGCAAACCCGATTCAGTGGGACATCACCAGCCAGTACGAGGCAAATACCGTTGTAGTGGATAGCAAGGGCAACGCATATCTTTCCGTACAGCCGGTGCCGTCCGGTGTTTCTCTGGATCGTACAGAGTTCTGGACAAAAATTGGCAATTTCGATGAACTTTGGGCCGATGTCAAAAAGGCAATTACTCCCAACGATGAGGGACACAGCACAACCGCGACAGCTGCAAGAGCGGTCAACGATCTTGTCTGGGTCAATGGGGATCTTGTACGTGTCACAAGAGCAATGATCGCCGGTGATGCCTATGTGCCCGGCTCCAACTGCGTTAGCAGCTCCACAAATGAAGTTCTGCACTACCTTATCAATGCATTTAATGAGGGCTTGAGCGCAGAGAAAACGGCCCGGGAGAACGCCGACACACAGCTTCAGACGGCTATTGACGCCGAGAAAACGGCCCGGGAGAACGCCGACACGAAGCTCCAGACGGCTATTGACGCGGAGAAAACGGCCCGTGAGAACGCCGACACGAAGCTCCGGACGGCTATCGACACGGAAACGACGGCCCGGGAGAATGCGGACAGCAACTTGCAAAATAGCATCAATCAGTTGAAGCAGGATGTAAAAAATGTTCTTGACTACGCAAACGTTAAGAGCTACGGCGCTAAAGGTGACGGAACTACCGACGATACTGCCGCATTCTCGTCAGCCATTGCGTCCGGCAGCGATTTGTACATACCTGACGGCGAATATATCATAACAGGAGCAATTGACATCGGGTCTCCGCTCATGACAAGCGGTGCTATCGTTGTAGCGTCGGGTGTTACGCTGACTATCAAAGAACCCATAGCCCCATGCACCCTTCATTTCAGGCGGAGAAATAGCGGATCATTCTTAATCAAAGCAGGCGAGACAATCGCGGACTGGTTTATCGACACCGGTATTGCCGATGTCTTCCATGGCGGGTCTATTCAACCTTTTACAGGTACTATTAAATTTCTGACACATGGTTCTTGGGGAGCTGCAAACAACACCATTACAGCCGATACAATTTATAAAATTGATGCACCTGTAAGAGTTAACAATCACACATCTTATGACTTCTGTAATAATGTTGTGAGCTTTGGCCCTAATGGCTGTATAAATATTGTGGGCGATAGCCCAACCGCTCATGTGGAACGCCTCTCTATTCGTAACGCCACTTTTGTGGCAACCGCTGAAAATGTGCAGCAGTTTTTCAATGTGCAGTATGCACAACGTATAACTATTGATAATTTCCAGTGCATTGGTGGTCGTAGAATTGCGCAATATGTGAACACAATTAATATATACACCTCTAATATTATTCATGACGGTTATTATAAATCGTCTAACCCCTATTCGTCGTATCTTCTGGACGAATCAAGCGGTGGAGCCTCTGGAATTAGCGGCAACGCTTCTATTAGATTTTATAACTGCATTAGCAGTTTGGGCAATGCAACGGGCGACAGCCAACAATTTAATATATACAACTCGAACGATATTCGAGATGTGTATATTGATAGTTGCGAGTGTGTGAATGCCAGTACGGCAATACAAATCTATCCGGCCTCTACCGCAGATCCGGTGTGGAATATCTGGATCAATGATTATATTGCAGACCAGTGTAATCGGGGTGTTTATGTGGTTAATTCCCCTAACAGTTTGGTAACAGTTGTAAGGGGCTATTTTAACGCAAAAGACACAATGATAGAATTTCAGAATTCTTCCGGGGTGGTGAGCAACTGCCAATTTATTGGCACACAATCATGTACAGGAGTTAAACTGTCATTTGCACAAGGGGGAGTTGTTGATAACTGCCAATTCATCAATGTAGACCAGTGCATAGTACTAACACAGTCCAGAGGATGTCAAATCTCAAAAAACCTAATTAAGCGCACTGCTAAATACACCGAGCCGTAGCCATATCTGTATTCAATGGCAGCACCGACAACAGAATCTTTTTTAATACGATTCTTCCTGTAGAATCCTGTTTCTACACTGCCGGTCTTTCGTTCGATTCGTCGAGTTCCCGAAACCTCATGGGAGCTAATACCGTTGCAGGCGTAGAGCTGAACAACAGTGAAAACGACTTACAGAAAATGGCGACCACTAGCGTATAATTATCATATCTTGTGCCCACTCCCCTACCCTGGGGGCGTGGGGCACTATATTTTTGTGTCTATTGACATTTTTGCACAAACTTTGGAGCGTTGGGGAAGAAAATTTTGTGCAATCTGCTATT
>ENA-OQCN01001440-OQCN01001440.1-human-gut-metagenome-genome-assembly--contig:-NODE-1440-length-11794-cov-12.812291_pt1 | contig 11794 bp, 8 predicted proteins | sample MGYA00242497_ERZ504576 | MGnify/ENA primary metagenome ERZ504576 (study PRJEB26092, sample SAMD00036296) | human gut metagenome | host: Homo sapiens | study: EMG produced TPA metagenomics assembly of...
CAAGTTCTCCTTTCTCACGGGGTATTAGGGGCAACCCCTAACGAGCCTTTTACCGTTTGGGAAACTGTGTTTATCCAAATGGTCTGCTCGCTAAGAATAAACATCTCCTCCGGGTTGCCCCGTTCTCAGTCTACTATCTCTCATAGGCTGCATATTTCGGCTCTTTCTTCTCGTCATAGCCTACAAACACAACATTGTGATACGGCAGGCTCTCAAAGATAAGGTCATTAGAGATACAGTAATTGATGATTTCAAAATCTATTCCTCTCCCGAAAAGATACTCTGTAATTACTCTGTTGGAAGCACATTTTTCAGGGAGAAGAAGTGGTTTATTTTCCTCTTTTGGCTGTGGCTTTTCATAGACCGGAGCCTGAATCGCTGTGTGTCCGATAATGGTTTCCACCGCTTCAAGGAAGCTGTAACCTTTGACCTTAATCAGATAATCCAAAGCACTCCTGCCACCGATACCTCTCGACCACCATATCCATTTTCCGTTTGAAATCTTCAAACTGTCGTGGGTTCTGGTGCAATAGGTATTACCTGAAAACTTAACCAGCTCATACGGTTCATAATTTTTCAGATAAGTTAGTAAGTCCATCTGCTTCGCCTGAATGATTAACTCAGGTGCGATAAATGGCATATCGACCACCTCCTTCCTGTTTATCTCTCATACGATTTTTCCTTTCTGCCGCCGACTGCTTCGCCCTCATCAGGTTCTCCGCCGACAATCTCATTTTCTTTTTTATCCATATTGAGCAGGATATTCAGCTCATCAAGTCGAGCAGTTTTTGCCTTCAATTCTTCCTCTTTGGCAAACGGCTTTTCGATTTCCTGCTTCGCTGTTTCAAACTGCTTTTCCGTATTTTCAAGGCTGTTTTTCGTATCAGCAAGTGTTTCTTCAAAGCGTTCAATGCCGTTATCTATTCTCACGATATTACCGTGAGCATCATCGCCAAGTGGTACATCTCTGCTTGTTTCGCCTTTTAATTTCACAACATAATTACGCTGAACCGTATCAAAATACAGTTCCATTTGAAAGCCACGGTACTCGCCAAGTGGTATCGCATCGGGACTGTTCATTGACTTGCAGGCATTGATGATTGCCTGACCTGCTTCGGCTTTTTCGGAATAAGAAACACCCGATACCATCATTCCAAGCGGCTGCTCGTCTATCGGTTTCGGGTGTAATTTTGCTGTTTCAACATCTTTTGTAAGTCCCTCTACACGGGATTTTAAGTAAGCAATCTGTTGTGGGTAGAACTTGATGACCTTATCCTCCAGTCCGTATTTCTCTGATAAGAAATTGGATTTTAACATCTTCAGCTTCTGTACCTGAATGTCTAAGTCCATCTTTTCTTTGATATATGGATTACCTGTTGCAAGCATTTTTATCTCTGCATAGGACAGTGCGGTTTCATCAATATCCTCTGCCGACCTGACCGGAGATTTGCTCGTCATAATCTGACTTGCAAACTTCTGCTTACCTTCCACAAGCTGATAGAGGTATGCATCAAAGGTCTGCTCTGTTACATAGCGGTAAATATCTACCTGCGGATTTTCATTGCCCTGACGGACAATTCTACCGGAACGCTGCTCCAAATCTGAAGGTCGCCACGGACAATCCACATCGTGAAGTGCGATAAGTTTATCCTGCACATTCGTTCCTGCTCCCATCTTCTGAGTAGAGCCAAGAAGCACCCTGACTTCTCCTTGCGGGTCTTTTGGAACAGTTCTTTTTTCTTCATATCCGTGTCGGCTTCGTGTATGAACTTCACTTCACTTTCAGGAATACCTCTCTCAATCAGCTTCTTTCTGATGTCGTTATAGACGGAAAATGTGCCGTCATTCTTCGGCGTGGAAAGGTCACAAAACACAAGCTGTGCCGATTTCTTGTCGGCATTTTCTTTCCATATCCGATAGATGTTATCGACGCAGGCATTGATTTTACTGCCCTCAAAATCAGGCAGCATATCGTTTAGCATACGCTGGTCAAGAGCCAGTTTTCTTCCGTCATTCGTGATTTTCAGCATATTATCTACGCTTGAATCCACACCGCCGCCACGCACCTGCTCGGCTCTCTCTGCAAGGGAAGCAACCATTTCTTTCTGCATTTCTGACGGCTTTACTGCAATGTTATGGTACTTTGCTTCCGGTACTGGCAGGTTCAACATATCCGCTGTCTTAATGTCCGCTATCTCCTTGAACATCGCCATTAGTTCAGGCAGGTTATAGAATTTTGCGAACCTTGTCTTTGCTCTGTATCCTGTTCCTTCCGGTGTAAGTTCCACTGCCGTAATGGTTTCTCCGAAAGTGGAAGCCCAGGCATCAAAGTGCTGCAACCCATTTTTCACAAGCGTGCTGTACTGCAAATATCGCTGTATCGTATAGAGTTCCACCATACTGTTTGAGATAGGTGTACCCGTTGCGAACACGGTTCCTCGCCCTCCTGTAATCTCGTCAAGGTAACGGCACTTCATAAAGAGGTCGGAAGATTTCTGTGCTTCCGTCTGTGCGATACCGCCCACATTACGCATTTTTGTATAAAGATAAAGGTTCTTGTAATAATGGCTTTCATCAACAAAAAGCCTGTCTACACCAAGTTCCTCAAAGGTTACAACATCATCTTTTTTCGTCTGGTCATTGAGTTTATCAAGTTTCTGCCTGATAGATTTCTTTGACTTTTCAAGCTGCTTTATGGAGAAGTTTTCCCCTCGGTTTCGCTTGAGTTCCGCAATTCCTCCGGTTATCTCCTCAAGCTGCTGTTCTAAGATTGCCCTCTGTCTTTCAATGGACATCGGGATTTTTTCAAACTGTGAATGTCCGATAATAACGGCGTCATAATCTCCAGTTGCAATCCTGCCGCAGAACTTTTTACGGTTCTTGGTTTCAAAATCCTTCTTTGTTGCGACAAGGATATTCGCCGCCGGATAGAGCTGCAAATACTCAGCCGCCCATTGTTCGGTCAAGTGATTTGGTACAACAAACAGTGACTTGTTACAAAGCCCAAGCCTTTTCGACTCCTGTGCTGCCGCTACCATTTCAAAAGTTTTTCCTGCTCCGACTGCGTGTGCAAGAAGTGTATTTCCTCCGTAAAGGATATGGGCAACCGCATTTTTCTGATGTTCCCTGAGTTCAATTTCAGGATTCATACCATTGAAGATGATATGACTTCCATCATACTCACGAGGTCTGACACTGTTGAATTTCTCATTGTAGGATTTGCAAAGCCTTTCCCTGCGTTCAGGGTCAGACCATATCCAGTCCTGAAATTCCTGCTTAATCATTTCCTGCTTCGACTGAGCAATTGCTGTTTCCTTTTTATTCAGGACAGCCTTTTTCCTGCCCTCATCATCTTCGATATAATCAAAGATACGCACATCTTTTAAGTTCAGCGTTTCCTCGATAATCTTATAGGCATTGATGCGGGAAGTTCCGTAAGTGTTATATGCCCTTACATTTCCTTTGTCGTAAGATTTGCCCTCAATATTCCACTCACTCGTAAATGGGGAGAAGCGAACTTTGATATTCCACTGTGCATAGCGTGGTGTTTCAAGCAAATGAAAGATAAACTCCTGCACATCGTCCGGTGGCAGCCAAGTTGCACCAAGTCGCACGGAAATTTCACTTGCAGTCAGGTCTTTCGGCTGCACCTTTTGAAGTGCTTCCACATTGACCTTATAATCTTCCGGATAGAGTTCTGCCGAGTTCTTTGCAATTCTCAGTTTCTCCCTGACATTACCCGAAAGGTATTCATCAGCCATCAGATACTTCGGTTCGTAAGCATTACCATACTCATAAAGCGGATTTAAGAAGATAACACCCTTTAAGTCCTCAAAGATTTCATTCTCCGATTTACCGGAAAGTTCCATCATATAGTCCATATCAATCGTAGCTTTTTCTCCAAGAGATACCGCCAATGCTTCGCTTGCCGTATCAACAGAAGTAACCGGAGTATGCGGCTTAATTGTCCTCTTAGAAAACATATCAGCCTTACGTTCCAGTTCTCCGTCCTCTCCGATTATCTCCAATGCGGAAAGCAAAGAGAATGAACTGTCCTGCGAAAAAGCAGAAGTATTTGCACGGCTGTTAATGAGTCCGTACTTACCTGAAAAGGTATCATAAAGTCTGTTTAATCGCTCCTGCTCCGCTTTGATTTCGCTGTCAGGGTAATCTTCTGTCTGCAATTCAATCAGCGTTCTGACGGAATTTCTAATAGCAATCATACCCTTAATTCGGTTCTCTGCGGTTGCCGACACTTCCACCGGAGTCATGCGGGAATTTTCACGATAATAGATTTTATCGTCTACCACCGTATAGGAAAAGTTTCTCACTGTCGGGTCTGCCGGAATAGAATTATCTTCCTCCTCCAGTTCTTCCTCGACTTCATATTCTGTGATTTGTCCGTGAATATTTGCTACTGCTTCATCAAGCTGTGCTGCAAGGTCTGTATTTTCATACGGCACACAAGTTGCTTCCATACCGAAACGCCCCGATACCATTTTCATTTCTCCGAGTATCATTTCGGAGTGCTGCACAAAATAAGAGTTCATCTTAATTCCGTTCTCATCGGTATCAAGATGAACCCAATCCGGCTCAATATCTATCAGTCTGTCACGCTTTTGCAGGATAAGAATATCCGAAACGACTTCCGTTCCTGCATTACCCTTAAAGGTATTATTCGGCAATCGGATTGCTCCAAGAAGCTCTGCTCTCTGTGCAATATACTTTCGTACTGCTAAAGTTTCCTTATCCATTGTGCCTTTGCTCGTTACAAGAGCCATCACACCGCCGGGTCTTAACTTATCAAGGGATTTCGCAAAAAAGTAATCGTGTATCAGGAACTTATGCTTGTCGTATCTTTTATCTGATACCTTAAAATCTCCAAAAGGCACATTTCCTACCACTCCATCAAAGAAGCTGTCCGGCAGATTTGTTTCTTCAAATCCTTGTGCCGCAATGGTTGTCTTCTGATAAAGCTGCTGTGCAATCCCTGCGGAAATCGTATCAAGTTCCACACCGTAAATCTTACTGTCCTGCATTGTGTCCGGCAGCATACCGATGAAATTACCGATACCGCAGGACGGCTCTAACAAGTTGCCCTCCTTAAAGCCCATCTGCTCCATTGCCTTATAAATGGCTGTGATAACTTCGGGCGGCGTGTAGAACGCAGTCAATGTGCTTTCTCTTGCCGAAGCATATTCCTCCGGTGTTAATACCGAAGAAAGTTCCAGATATTCCGTTGCCCACGCTGAATTATTTTCATCAAAGGCTTCTGAAAGTCCACCCCAACCGACATATTTTGATAAAACAATCTGTTCTTCAGGAGTGGCAAATCTGTTTTCTTCCTGACATTTTTTAAGAAGCTGTATCGCCATAATATTTCTGCGGAAGCGTTCCTTTTTACCAACCGTTTCAACCTCATTTTCTCTAAGATTAAAGGTGTGACGGTCTGCCATAGGCACATCAAGGTGCAAGTCAAAGCCTTTGACTTTTTTCTTCTGCTCCCAAGCGGGAACTACCGGCTCAGGCTCTTTATCATAACCGTTTCCTATGCGATACCCCTGATGATACATCTCATCATAGCTGTCAAAACCTGACTGCGAAGCTACTATCTCTCGATAATCTTCAATCGGCATACTGCCCATATTGGTCTGAACTTCTTCCGTTTCATTTCTTTCTTCGGCAGGTTCTTCCTTTACAATCAAATGCTCATTCATCGGATTCTCTCGCACTTTTCTGTCAAACTCTGTGCGTGAAAATTCCTTATTGAACAGTGGCATATCATAGTCATAGAGCATTACTCTCTCATCATCAACGGATAAGATTTCGTACTCAGAAGCACCGATATACACCTTATCGCCAAGATGATATTCATACTGCACATCTTGTAGCTGTTCTGCTTCTTCAGGTTCTTTTTCGGCTGGTTCGACCTCCTGCTCCGGCGGTGCATTAGAGAGTATCTCTCGGTTTCTTTTCGTTTCCCCGATTTTGGCTCTGCGTTCCTCTTGACTTTCAAGCCACTGAGGATAGCGTTCTTTTTCCTTTGGATTTAAGTATCTGTCCATTCGGATAAGTTCCCCGATACGTTTCTCCACCTGCGACCACGAAAGCGTGATATGTGGCTTCTCTTTGCCGATGCCTTTCGTAATCGTAATACCTTTTCCGTCGTGGCTCTCATCAATGCCTGCCCCGATTATAACGGGATAAGAACCGCCCCAACCGTATTCATTTTTCAAGAAGTCGGCATTTTCTTTTGCAGAAAGACTTTTTTCAAACTGCTCATAGATACGCATTTTCCCCTCAGAAAATCCGCTTCCATTCGCAAGAACAGCGTCGATAATCTCCTGAGAAAAAACAAAGGCAGAGGTTTTCTTTTCCTCTGCCAGACCGTCTAATATGAATGTCATCTGACCGTCCATTGACGGTAATGGTTTTATGCTGTCACTTAATTCTCCCAGTAATCGCATAGCTTCAAAATGACGGGCAATAACAGCCCAATCATAATAGCTCTGTGCGGTTCTGCTGTCGTATTTGCCCTCCCACAAATGCAGAACGTTTTCAAAGGTCTTGTACCCTACTGTCCTGCCGTCCTCTAAAGTAAGTTCGGTATAATCATTATTGAAAATACTCTTTATATACTCTGTGCGGTCTTTGTTATCAGGATTACGTTCATAATAATCTTTGATTTCTTCCAGACTTGCTGATAAATGTGGTGTCGTTCTGAGAATTTCATTGATTACTTCATCACGCCCAAAGAACGGAAGGCTTTTATCTTCGTGCGTTCTGTCGTAATACTCTAAGCGAATATCACTTCCGCTTTCACGATTTCCTGTGCCGAGCTGCGAAGGGAGTTCATCAGACGAACCCATTTCATCATATCCTCCGCTTTCATCTGTTCGGTCACTCCCTCTTTCTGTGCCATCTGACTCAGGATTGTTTCCTCCATCTTGCTGGCTCTCTGTTCCACTTCCGCCAAGTGCTGTGTCAGTTCGCCCCTCGTCAGGAGATTGTAGTAAAGGACTCTGTGATGTTCCTTCAGAAACTCTCTCCTCATCTGAGCGTATCTGCCCAACGTCACTTCTGGCTGCTGTGGAAGTTTCAGGTTCGGAAGGCTGTAATCGCCCACCATCGTGTAGGTCAGTTCGTTCATTGTCCAAACTCCTTTCGTCGTTATTTTCAACCTTATTGTATTCATTTCTGTCCTGACCGACAATTATGCGATTTTGACGGTTGAGTGCAGTAATTGTTTTAGATATTTCCGTTAATCCCATTTCTGCAATATCACTGGTAGCAAATCCAAGTGCATTGAGTGTTTCCTGCGTATTGAAGTTAGTAACATCTCTGAAATCATCAAGTTCAAAATAACCGTCCGTATCAACGCCGAGCCTTGACATCATCATATATGCCACACTGTTTGTCACGACATTTTTATAAATGAAAGCCACAATATCCTCTTCCACTTCCTCAAAGGAACTGCCCTCGGTTGCATAGTAAAGGTCTTGCAGATAATCAGGGATATTATCCTCTGCCGCATTTCTTGCTGCTCCCATAATTGCTTCGGCAAGACTGCTCTTATTCTCAATCTCTCCGAAAGTGCTTTCCAATGTTTCAATCACATCAGCTTCGTATTCCTGACGCATATCCCAAATCGGGACTGTTCTTGAATATCTGCTTTCGTGAGTATCTGAAATGTCAAAGTAATGTGTCAGTCTTTGCCGTGAACGGTTTTCATCAGCAAAAACAGCAATACCTCTTGCACCTCGGTTGACCCATCTGCCAAAAATTTTGTTCCACTGCTCTATCTCAAGAACCGCTGTTGCGTCAGGTCGCTGTGCATATACAAGAAGCTGTTCGTCATAACGTAACTTATAATTCGGCAAGCCGAAGCTAAGAATGCCTGCCAGTTCTGAGGATTTGACACAACCGTTTTGCAGGTGCGGTTGTAAAGCTCAGAAATAAGGTCATATTTTCGTGCCATTACTCTTGCACCTCCTTATCGCTGTTTTTCTCTGTTTCTGGTCTTGTTTTTTGACGGTTCGGATTGATTGATAGGTTCAACTTTGCTTCCACTAAGCTCCATTTTTTCAGCAAACTCGCATATATGATAGCAGCAATTTCCGACGTACAAATGGTAGTCATCAATATACTTGCACACTCTGTCTGCTGTGTGTCCATCACGAAAAGTAATCCTGATTTTCCCTCCATCGGAATATAGAATTTCAAATTGTAATGACTGTCTATAAATCGAATTTGCTTTTCCTGCGGCTCTGCTCTATTCTCCTGTTGCTTCATTTTCCTTACCTCTCATTTTTGTTGCTTCATCAGAACCGCCGCCCAAATACGAAAAGAGTTTACCGGACTTTGTATTCTTCTGAAGCTCCATAATCACACCCATATCAGGAATCGTGATATTCGGGATTTTCAGGATTGCTTCCATATCAAGCTGCTGCAACTTTTTCTCCGTATCACAACCGGAGTCAAAGAGTTTATTCAGCACCTTGACCTTATTCTGAAAAGTTGCTTTGTCTTTCACGAAAATACCTCCTTAGCTAATGTTGATTACAATAGAAATACTGCCGCTCTGTTCTTCTTTCTGCGGATTACGTGAATACTCAGGAAAAAGGGACTGTACTCTCTGCCTTGCCCTGCGTATGGTTTCAAAACAAGGAAGTCCGTATGCTCGGTAATTAAATACAATATCCTCAAGCGGAAGATTTCCAGCAGGTATATATCCGTACCGATTGTAATAATGCAGAATAAGAAGCATATCATCATACCTCGACATCGGGCATTCCTTTAAGATTTCAAGCACTCGGCTCTCCACCGTTTTCTGTTGTTTCATAATGTTCCTCCAAAAATTAAAGGGACAGAGTTTTTTACGCTCTGCCCCGACTGGTTAATGTTCGCTTGTTACTTACTTCTTACGGTTTTTAACCTGAAGAAAGATAAAGCCGCCGACAATAACGGCGACTAATGCGATAGCGATAATTGTCTTTGCTTCCATTACTCGTTACCCTCCTTTTTCTTCTTTTTGTGTGCAACAACAGACGTTACAGCGATACCGACAGCAGAAAGTCCGGCAAGGACATACCAAAGTTTCATATTGGTATCATCTCCTGTCTTTGGAGTATCCCTCAACTCATTGTGCATTTTTACAACGGCTGTTTCATCAAGTTTGATAGTAACATTCTGGTCGGCAGGTGTGATATATGCGGCAGAGGCATTGTTTGCCACTTCGGATACGGTATATTCGCCAATACGAAGTCCCTCAATCACGATTTCGCCGTTCTTATCTGTTTCAAATGTCATATCATAGCCGTTTGCTCCGGTTACTCTGAACGCAAAACCTTTGACCTTACCGTCTGAAGATGTCTTAACGATTTTCAGTGTTCCACGCATAGCTTCATTGATAAATCCGACACCTGCCTTATTCTCAACGGAATAAGTTGTTTCGTCTTTCTCAATGAAAACAGAGTATTCTCCCTTATCAAGCAGGAAGCCCTCCGGTGCTTTTGTTTCACGGACAATATATTTTCCGTAAAGCAGTTCTTTCATCTCATAAATTCCGGTTTCAGTTTCTTCAAGATTTCCGATAAGTTCATCTCCATCATCAATCTTTCCGTTCTCATTGGTGTCCTTATATACCTCAAAGGTTGCACCCGTAAGCTTGTTATCCGGATATTCAGCGTCCACCTTCGTGAGTCTGATATTGCCGTGAACATACTCATTGACAATCTCAATTTCAACTACCTGCTCGGCTTTGCTAATATTGACCTCATACGCTTTTTCATCAAGAACAAATCCCTTTGGCTGCTCGATTTCTCTTACAATCCATTTGCCATAAGGAACTTTTGCAAAAGAAAAACTACCGTCTTTTGCAGAGGTAGTCATCATAAGTGCCGTATCCTTTGTAAATTCTGTTTCTTCGGCTTTGAAGATACCGATAACAGCACCCTCAAGTGCTTCTCCATTCTCGTCAATCTTCTTACCTGATACAGAACCATAGATAAGTTCATTCTTGATTTCTTTTCCGTCATTCACTTTGATTTCAACCGTTGCGGTATCCTGACCTGCGTATTCAAATACAACCGGATACTTCGTATCAGAGAGAACATAATGCTCATCGGTTGCAATCTCTTTGACATAGTATTTACCAAACGGAAGGTCTGACTTCATAACAGCAGTTCCATTTTCATTTACGCTGACAATCTCCATCAGTCCATCAGCCGGAATAACTGTACCGCTTGCAGATACAATATCTTCTGCTGCATAAAGACCAAAGCTGATATTTTTGATTTCTCCGTTATCGCCAATACCAAATGTCTTATCCTTTTCAATGGCTTTTGCAAGGCTTACCTGCACTTTCTGTCTTTCGTTATAGAATGATGTGGAAGTTTCGGTAACAGAGATATTCTGACCTGCGTAAGTAAGCTCAACCGTATGTGTTTCGCCACTGATTACCATTCCATCAGGTGCAGTAATTTCCTTGACCTCGTATTTTCCGAGATAAAGTTCTTTGCTCTTAACAAACCCATTGGAGCTTGTTGTGATAGTATCTACCACTTCGCCCTTTGAATAGCGGAGTGTACCGTCCGGTGTACTAATATCTTCCTCAGCACGGACTTCATAAACTGCACCCTCAAGTCCTGCCACTTCATAAACAGGCTGATAGATAACATCACTGTCCTCAGAACCACTTACATTGACACCGCTAAATACTTCTCCGGTCTTTTCAACCGTGATAGTACCTTTCTGTGCCATATTCGGCTTATTGACTTTCACAACAGTTACGCCGCCTTCCTCTGTGGAATTTTCTTCGGTAATATCAAAATATACCGGAGTATCATCAAGTACATACCCGTATGGAGCTTGTACCTCTACGATAGAATATCCCTTGCCGTAATCCAGTTTTTCAGGTGTTACAAGAGAACCATTTGCGTCGGTATAGAACACATCAATCGTGGTTGGTGTCGGATAAGTAAAGGTCATTTTGACCTGATTGCCCTGTGGGTCGTAAATCTTAAATCCTGCTCCTGCATACGGAATACTCTTTCCGCTTTCTGCGTCCACCTTGACTACATTGACAAAGCTCTCGAAGTTACGGTTATTGATGAGATAACGATAAGTCTGTGCGTTCTGTGAAATGAACACATCAAAATCGTCCATCATCTCTCTGCCTTCCCAACCGGAAGTCTGGTGTACGGTATAAATACCATACGGCATATCTTTTGTCTGACCGAAGCCATTTTCATCGCAAACGATAGTATCTCTCTCGTCTTTATTGGCTGCGTCATAGCTTCCGGCAGATTTCAGATAAATCTCAAAGGAAGCTCCCTTTTCAGGAGTTTCAATCTTTGTTTCTCCATCATCAGTGTGTTTAATGATAGCCACGTTACCTTTGATTACCTGCTCGGTACATCATTGGAAGTAAGATTGTGTTCCACCTCATAAAGTTTCGGGTCTGCACCCACTTCATGGATAGTCTTATCAAGCAAATATCCCTCTGACGGTGTAATTTCTCGGATTGTCCAGTCGATATCACAAACATATTCTTTAGTAGTGAACTGACCGTTTTCATCAGTAACATACTTATCTACAAGCGTTTCGCCCTTATAGATACCGTAAACTGCTCCCGAAAGTTTGGCATTGCCCTGTGCTTCGCCTTTCTCAGCGTCGCTCTTTGTTACTGTTACAGTAAACTTCTTCAAAATATTGTTGAAGTTTCTTGTGGTTACTTCTTTCCACTTCACTGGTGCAGTCTGATTTTTTGGCACAACATAACGGATAGCCGTGT
>ENA-OQCN01001441-OQCN01001441.1-human-gut-metagenome-genome-assembly--contig:-NODE-1441-length-11790-cov-8.731201_pt1 | contig 11790 bp, 10 predicted proteins | sample MGYA00242497_ERZ504576 | MGnify/ENA primary metagenome ERZ504576 (study PRJEB26092, sample SAMD00036296) | human gut metagenome | host: Homo sapiens | study: EMG produced TPA metagenomics assembly of...
CCCGCAACCCGGTAAAGGAAATTCGCAAAGGAACGTTTTCCTCTCCTCCCCAGCTGTCTCCGCCAGGATCGAACACCTCGAAAAAAACGGCTGATCACAGGCTACCACGCCCAGATCAACCCGGTTTTTCTCGGTTATCATATAAAAGCATTCATTAACCTGGAAGTAGAACCCTACCAGAAAAAGACTTCTACCCTTCATCCAGTCCATCCCCAACGTCATCGAATGCAACTGCGTCACCGGCGATTACGCCATGCTCATCGAAGTAGCCTTCCGTTCCACCATGGAACTGGACCACTTCATCAACGAACTCCAGCAGTTCGGCCGCACCAAAACACAAATCGTATTCTCCACCAGCGTAGAACACAGAGATCTTCCGGTGGAGTAATCCCCATCGGCATTTTTTATAAACATATTCCCTGTACAATTCTTTACACACATCCTCACTGTCAGCTATCTTCTGTATCTCATCCACACGACCATCCGAGATCAGACAATTGATCAGAGCCCGTATTCTTGCTTCTCCTTCTGCTTTTCCTTCCGCTTTTCCACGGGCTTTCCCACGGGCTTCTCCAATAGCCATACCTTCCTCCCGAAGCCGCTCTGACTCCAGCTGCAAAACCTTTCCACCCATAACTTCACCCACTCCTTTCCTGACTTTTTCTTCTTTTCGAAAATATAATCCGATATTCTTACGATCAATTTATTAAGATCTGTATACATACCTGCTCTTCCAGTAATTGAAAATTCTCTCTCAAGTTTTATCCTTATATCTTCATATTCCATCAACAATCCCTGTAACTTCTCCGAATCTTTAGCTAATGTGTCTGCTACATTTTCATACCTCATCACGTAAAATGGAAGCAACAGCAACAGATTCTTCTCGAAAATACTATCCTTCGTATAAAGTTCCATCTTCACTGTCGGAACCCGGTACACACACACCTGTCCATCCGGAAACAATACCTCCACTTCCTCAACATCCGGCGTATTCTTCGTAGATCTCAAGTATATCACACAAGATTTCGGGAACTCTACATAAAACTTCCTTCCAATCCTCTGTCTGTTCTCCAAGGCAATTGCAAGATCATACTCAAACATCCTGATCGCCATCATAGTATCATCAGAACTCTGACACTCAATATGATACACCTTATCCCCGATCAGAAGTCGGGCATCCGTGATCAGTTCACCATCCTCAAGCTGATGCTCATTCCTAAGGTGCATGATCTTCACATCTTCCGGATATGATGTATGAAACACCTCATTGATCAGCGGAACGATCAGATACGTCATCTTTTCCACCATCGTCCGGCAAACATCATCAAATATAGTATTGTTAGTCATTAACACTCCTACTGATATATATAGATTATACCACACAAATAAAACATGAAAACACCCTAAACCGGCCTTTCATAAATTTCACAGTATCCAAAAATGGAAAATGCTTCAGAACTCGAAGCTCCAAGAACGTCCATACAGACAAAAGATCTTATAAGATATAACAACCATACCACATGCTATAATAAAAATCACTCAAATTTCATCCAAAAATCTCAACAACATTCGACAGCAGTTACTGTTCACTCCGTTCTCAGTAACACGCTTCGCGATGCACAGAATTTATGCTGATCGCATAAATCCGCGCGGTATGTCTCGGCCCCCTACCGTCAGGCAACCGGAAACTCAGTCTTTCCTCCCAGCTATCCAGCGCACCGCTGATGCCTCATCCACCTCCCGGCAGACCACAAGGAAACTCAGCCTTTCCTCCCAGCTATCCAGCGCACCGCTGATAGCTCATCCATCTCCCGGCAAAGGCCACTCAACCCAACATTTACACCCAAACTCCCGAGCAGCCCCCTCCCCTGCCGCCTTGAAAAACCAGCCCGTGAGGCGTGTGCTGCCTGTCACCGGACTCTGCAGGAGGGGAGCTGATTCTTGGCTGCCGGAAATCTGCGTTGTTTTTCAAAAGTCCGCTGTCTGAGCGGCTGCAAGACGCGAGTTCGGACTTTTGGAAAACGGTTTTAGCAGAATTCCGGCAGCCTAGAAGCCAGCCCCCGATGAAGCCCCGGCGACAGGCAGCACACGCCTCACGGGCGTCCGTATTTCAACAAAAAAAGAACAGCAATGAACCTCAAATTCACCACTGCTCTTCACTCATATCCTAAATCACTTTCCCATCAAAGCAACAATCTTCTCCTTCAGCTCCCGTGCATTCCCCTGAGGATCCTCCGCCTTCATGATCGCAGAAACAACCGCCATACCACTCATACCGGCACCCTCAAGCACATCCATATTCCCGGCATTCAATCCCCCGATCGCAACCGCCGGAATCGGAACCGCCTCACAGATATCCTTCAACGTAGAAACCTTGGTAAGAATCGTCACAACCTTAGTAGTAGTAGGATAAATCGCCCCCACACCAAGATAATCCGCACCATCCTCATAAGCCTTCACAGCAGCCTCCACCGTCTTGGCAGTAGCCCCCACGATCTTATCCGGTCCCATCAGCTTCCTTGCCACAGCAACCGGAATATCAGAAGCTCCAACATGCACACCAGCCGCATCACAGGCCAGCGCCACATCCACACGATCATCAATGATCAGCGGCACATTGTAACGATCTGTGATCTCCTTCACCTTAAAAGCCTTATCCAGATACTCACGTCCACCCTTATTCTTCTCACGAAGCTGCACCAGAGTCACACCACCCTTACAAGCCTCCTCAACCGTACGGAGCAAAGACTCCTCCGTATGATAAGAACTATCCGTTACCAGATACAACGTTACATCCAAATCTTTTCTGTCCATCCTAATCCCCTCTTTTTCAGTACATTTCAATCTTCAACAGATCCAGCAGCTGCCGATCCGAAAGCCCATAAATCTCATCCAGCAGATTTACCTGAAAACTTCCCGGACCGCGGGAAATCTTCTCCGCTTCCTCACCAGCAATACCCATAAGTGCAGTACCAAGAACTGCCGCAGCCAGATAATTCCCGGATCTCTCATTTAATCCTATCTCACCGCCAGACCAGACACCTGCCTCTATACTATCCGTCATCTCTTTCGCAATATTATCTTCACACCCCGGCAAAAATGCCGCAGTCAGTGCACCAACCATACAACCGGTTCCTGTGATCCCGGACAGCGCCGCACTGCCATTTTGCACCAGAACAACCCGTTCACCATCCGTAACAAAATCCTGTTTCCCGGTTGCCAGCACGATCGCCTGATTATTTCTGGAAAAAACCTTAAGCACCTCACTGACTCCATCGATATTTTCCTCAGTCAGGGCATCCTCGACACCCGCATCGATCCCGATCGCATGGGACGGCAGCCCGGAAACAGCCAAAAGCTCTGACATATTTCCCTTCAATACCGCCGGATGGCCGATGCTTAAAAGCTCCCTCGCCAGATCCAGCCTGAGATCACTGCATGCAACCCCTACCAGATCCAGAAGAACCGGGATCTTTTTTTCCATCGCAGTTCTCATAGAACGCTTCATTGACTCGATCCTGCATCGGTAATATTCCCGAGATTCAGCATCAGCGCACCAGCCGATGCCGTAATATCTGCCACCTCTGCCGGATGTTCCGCCATGATCGGCCTTGCACCCACTGCAAGGATCACGTTGGCACAATCATGGATCGAGATCGGATTGGTGATACAATGAATCAACGGCTTTTCTTCTTTAATTAGCTTTCGCAGTTGTAAAATTCTTTGTCTCATATGTTTTTGAACCCAAAGCTGCCTGGAATTTCACCAGAAGACCTGCTTTACTCAGAGCCTTCAGGAAAATATAGGCAACACATCCTCCCATTGTGGTTGCTGCAAGGAACATCGGCGTATAATAAAATGCCGTCAGTCCACCTCTTCCCATCAGGAATGCCATCACCGGATAAGAAACCATAGACCCGATGATACCCGTTCCAAAGATCTCACCGATCACCGCACAGATGATCTTGCCTTTGGAAAGTCTGTAGAACACACCTGAAAGGAACGCGCCAAATATTGCACCGGTCAGTGCAAGTGGCGGGATTCCCATGAACATCATACGGATCACGCCGATCATGGTCGCACAGAGAAGAGAGTACCACGGTCCCATCAGAACCGAGCATACGATATTGACAAGATGCGCCGTGGGGCACATTCCCTCAATCCTCAGGATCGGTGAAATAACGACACCGATCGCAACCATCATTGCCAGCATTACCATACGAAGCGTGTGCATCCTTTGTTTTTCCATTGTGTTTTCCTCCCTGAAATATCAGGCAGATCCCTGTCAGATCCCGGGCAAAAACTTCCCGTCTGCTGCAGTCTGCCCTTAGATTTTGGCGGTCGAAGTTCCCTTACTTCCTCTCACTCCGAAAACACGGATTCCCATCGCTTACATGATCCTTCCGGAAAAATCCTCCGGAATATCACTCTCCTGCCAGACATTAAGGCGCTCCCCTTCCTGCCCGCTCGCCGCAGAAGCTCCACATGCAGTCTCTGTCACCTTCACATCCCCACATTGTCAGACCATTCCAGTTCCATTCCTGCATCCGAAAAGAGCGCATCCCATGGTAAACTCCACGGAGACACGCTCTCAGATCACAATCCCTCCGTTGGCATTACCCAAATCAGGTACGGTCGAAGATCTATCTTCCTCTCAGCCTGTCACACAAGCTCCCGCTGGCTCTTTTCTTTTCTGTTTTTCAATATAGCACACACCTATCCCGTTGTCAAACCTCCACTGCTTATTGCTCTTTGCACTCCCGCCGGAGACGTTACTGTTCACTCCGTTCTCAGCAACACGCTTCGCGATGCACAGAATTTATGCTAATCGCATAATCGCGCGGTATGTCTCGGGTTTTCTGTGACCTTCGCTCACAAAAAACACCTCGCGGAATATTACCAGTGGACAGTAACCCGGAAACTTTCCTGATTCAGTTAAACAATTATTTCGACATAAAAAACTCCCTGCTTCACTACTTTTCATAGTAAAACAGGAAGTATATAAATCTTATTTTGAGATCTCGTCGATCAGACGCAGCTCCTCAGCTGTAAACGGTGCACAGTGGATCGCTCTCACATTATCAAGGATCTGCTGCGGCTTGGAAGCTCCGATCAGAACACTGGTAACTTCCTTATGCTGAAGCAGCCAGCCAAGTGCCATATCAGCCAGCTTCTCTCCACGCTGGGCTGCCAGATCGTTCAGTCTTCGAATCTGATCCAGACGCTCCGGCGTCAGCACACTTTCCTTAAGGAATCTTCCGTCTTTGCGGATACGGCTGTCCTCCGGGATCCCGTTCAGGTAACGGTCTGTCAGCTGTCCCTGATCAAGAGGGCTGAAGGTGATCAGACCTTTTTTCAAAATGCCGGTAGTTCTCTTGAGCCCGTTTTTTTCCACTGTTCTGTCAAAAATGGAATACCGGTTCTGGTTGATCACAAAGGGGCATTTCAGATCCTTCAGGATCGCTGCTGCCTGGCTTAAGGTTTTTCCATCATAATTGGAAAGTCCCACATAGAGGGCCTTGCCCTGCTGAACCGCTGTTGCCAGCGCCCCCATAGTCTCCTCAAGCGGAGTCTCAGGATCCATTCTGTGGTGGTAAAAAATATCCACATATTCCAGACCCATGCGCTTCAGGCTCTGGTCAAGGCTCGCCAGAAGATACTTGCGGCTGCCCCAGTTTCCATAAGGACCCTCCCACATATCATAGCCTGCCTTAGTTGTGATGATCATTTCATCACGGTAAGGCATCAGTTCCTCTTCCAGGATCTTGCCGAAATTCCGCTCTGCACTTCCGTAGGCAGGTCCGTAATTATTGGCAAGGTCAAACTGTGTGATACCATTATCAAAAGCTGTAAAACACAGCTGTTTCATGTTTTCATAATCAGATGTATCTCCGAAATTATGCCATAATCCAAGAGATACCTTCGGAAGCATCAGACCGCTTTCACCGCAGCGGTTGTACTCCATAGTTTCGTAGCGTTCCTTTGCAGGTGTGTACATAAAAAAGCCCTCCCATAATGTAGCATGATTTACATTTTCTGTAACTGCTTTTACTATACTTCACCGACCCTTATTTCGCAAGACGGATCATATTCCAGCTGTGTTTTGCAAAAACTGCTTCCAGTTTTCCACCATCCAGCTTTGAGCACTCTGCACTGGCTTTTACAGGAACTACATTCTCCGGCTGCGCCTCTGTATTGACTGCCTGAAGATTATCGTTATTCAGCACGATATGCTCTACGATCTTATATCCCTCAAACTGTCTCAAGTCACAGGAAACTTCCATATCCTCATCCAGACTCTTATTCACTGCAAAGATCGTCAGCGTATCCTTTTCCTCATCCCAGACACACACAGAATCCAGATATGGCGCTTCGCCATAAGTTCTGCTCTCGTATACCGGTGTGAGAACCTGTGTATTAAGGACGGTTCCTCTTCCAAACACACTTGTCAGCATATACGGATAAAAGATCGTCTGACGCCATGCGCCTGTATCGGATGTCATGATCGGCGCAATAACATTTACCAGCTGTGCCATGCAGGCGATCTTTACACGATCTGCATGACGGAGAAGTGTGATCAGCATACTTCCCACAAGAAGTGCATCCTCAAAGTTATAAACATCCTCCAGCTGATGGGGCGCCTGTACCCATTTTTCCAGCTTTTTATCCTGTTCATTGCTGTGGTACCATACGTTCCATTCGTCGAAGGAAAGATTGATCTGTTTTTTTCCATGCTTCTTTGCTTTTACAGCATCGCAGATGGAAACCACTCCTGAGATAAAATCATCCATGCCCTTGGAGCTTGCCAGAAAATCGGCAGTGTCTCCCACTGCATTTCCATAGTACTGATGCAGGGAAAGATAATCCACCTGATCGTAAGCCTCATCAAGAACGGTATACTCCCAGGAACCAAAGGTAGGCATTTCCAGATTGGAGCTTCCGCATGCAACAGTCTCAACCTCCGGATCCATAAATTTCATCAGGCGGGCAGTCTCTGCTGCAACTCTTCCGTACTCTGTCGCAGTTTTATGTCCCATCTGCCACGGACCGTCCATCTCGTTTCCGAGACACCATAATTTGATATTATGCGGCTGTTCATAGCCATGAGCCTTACGGAGATCACTGTAATAGGTACCACCCTTAAAGTTACAGTATTCCAGAAGATTTTTCGCATCCTCCGGTCCTCTTGTTCCCAGGTTTACTGCCATCATCACATCGCTGCCGGCTTTTTTTGACCAGTCCACAAACTCATTAAGTCCAAACTGGTTTGTCTCGATGACACCCCAGGCCAGCTCCGGTCTGGACGGACGTTGAGCTTTCGGTCCGACGCTATCCTCCCAGCGGAATCCGGATACAAAATTTCCGCCCGGATAACGAACGATCGGTACCTGAAGCTCCCTTATCAGCTCCAGAGTATCCTTCCGGAATCCCTGCTCATCAGAAAGAGGGCTACCTTCCTGATAAATCCCCTCATAAACCGCACGTCCGAGATGTTCTATAAAGGAACCGAAGATCCTTTTATCTGTTTTTCCGGTGAGGAAATATTTGTCCACGATGATCTGCGCTTTTTTCATTGTAAAAATCCTCCTGTAAATTATTATTTTCTGCTGCTACCGCATTTAGCTCTGTTTCCGATTCCGCCGTATACCGCTCTTACGCCTCTGTTTGCTCACACCCTCCCAGGCAGACCGGAACTCAACCGTTTCTATGTTTCATTTTACCATCCTGTTCTATCCATACCAGTGATTATCTTCCGAAACAGTTGACTTTTTTTCCGGTAGGATTTATCGTAAAGACAGTCTTACCAGACGGACGTCCCTCTGTCACTTTACTTTATACTTCCAGGCAGAAAGTTCTTTACAATGCCACAGTCGGATTGTCTGATCTACGTAATGAAAGGAGCCCGGCATTTCCATGGATTTTACCTTAAATTTCTGCGAATACAACCGTTCCAACTCCGATTATGACAGGATTTTCCGTCCGGAGGGAAGCGGTGATTATCTTTTTCTTTTATTTAAAACACCAATGAAGGTTTATCTGGGCGGTCAGCTTACTGTCACCCGGGAAAATGCCTGTATCTTTTATACTCCGGGAAATCCCCAGCATTATCAGGCTGTGCGAAAATTCCGGAACAGCTATGTGCATTTTTCCTGCGGAGAAAATCTGGCAGAACGGTTCGGACTTCCCTGCAACGAGATTTTTTACCCTAATGACTGCCAGGAGATCGATCGCTGTATCCGCAAACTGCAGCATGAATATCTGGCCAAAGAAGCTTTTTCCCGGGATTATGAATATGCTCTGCTCTGCCAGCTGATGATCACTGCCACACGGGAACTCCGTAGTACAGATGCCGGCAGTTCTTCCGACTCGGAGCTATACAGCCTGTTCCAGAAGATCCGCCTGGAAATGCTCACCAATTACGAAAAGCCATGGACAACAGAAAAACTCTGCGCCATGGCTAATCTCGAAAAAAGTCAGTTTTATTCCTGCTACCGGAATTTTTTTGACAGCACGCCCCATGCCGACCTGAACCAGCTACGTCTGGAAAAAGCAAAAAATCTGCTTACCAATGAGGCTCTGCCTGTTCAGCAGGTGGCTCTGCTATGTGGATTTTCAAATCTCTCCCACTTCAGCCGGTATTTCCGGAAGAACTGTGGCTGTTCACCCAGTGAGTGGACGCGCCGCCCCTGACCAGAAGGATATTCACACTCTGCATCCACTGCGCAGGTAACTTGTCTGATCTGATCACCGTGCCGCATTACACTTCTCATAAGCAAACAGTGCCGCACCAAGCGCACCACAAAGCTGTGCCTCATCACAGATATAAAGCTTCGCTCCCAGCTTCTCCTCCAATGCCTGGATGATACCTTTATTTCTGGCAACACCACCGGTCATCATGTATTCACCCGGATTCTTTTTGCCAAGGCGGGCTGCAAGAGCTCCTACCTTGGAGGCAACGGATACATTCAGACCGTGGATGATATCTGCAACATCTTTATTCTGTGCAACCAGGGAAACTACCTCGGACTCTGCAAATACAGTACACATGCTTGAGATCACCACGTTCTCCTTCCATTCCAGTCCACGGGTACTCATCTCCTCCAGGGAAAGTCCAAGAGTACGGGCCATCATTTCCAGGAAGCGTCCGGTTCCTGCCGCACATTTATCGTTCATCAGGAAATTTTTTACCGCACCGTTCTCGTCAATGCTGATCGCCTTGATATCCTGACCGCCGATGTCGATAACTGTACGCACATTCGGATTCAGATAATGGGCTCCCTTTGCGTGACAGGTAATCTCTGTGATACTGTCATCACCACTGTCAATATAGGCACGTCCATATCCGGTAGTAACGATACGCACGATATCTTCTTTCCTGATCCCTGCTTTTTCCACGGCCATCTCCAGGCTCTTCTCTGCACTCATCATAGCGCCGCCGCCTGTGGGAATGATCATGGTCGATTTAATTTTTCCGTCTTTATCCAGGATCACAACATCCGTACTTGTGGAACCGCTGTCGATCCCTGCCACATAATAAACTCCTGATTCCATTTTTTTCCTTATCTCCTCGCTGATTCCTTTTGATGGGTCCATATCCTCAGAGCCTTCCAACGTCTCCGCAAAAGCCTGTACTCTGGTAAGAAGCTGTCCTGCACTCTGGCTTGTAAAATCTGTCTCGATCTTCAGAAGCGGAACCTTGATATCTCTCTTGATACTTGCATATTCAAAACCATAATAATCACAGAACTTGATAGTATGATAAATGATCCCCTTCAGGTTCGGATCCAGATACAGTCTGTTTCTTCTGGTGCTGTTGTTCATACGGAAGCAGGGCATCTGGGAAAGAAGTGCATCCGCATAAGCCAGGAACATAGCATCGTCATCCATTTTTTCCAGTTCCTCACGGATCACTGCAAGACGTCTTCCACCTGTACAGGTCAGGTTTTCCACATCCATGCGGATGTTATCCCGGATCATTTTTTCCAGGACACCACTGACACGGACACCCAACACTCCGATGTATGGCTGGTTATCCACATCTTCACGGGAAAAAGCGTTCAAAAATCCACTTTTATCAAAGGTTTTCCCCGAAAATTTTTCGTAAGCTTTCTTAAGACGGTGGATACCCTGGGCAAGCTTCACCTTTTCACAGTCATTATCCTCATGCGGCATGTCCAGCATGTACAAAAATTTACATTTACCGGTGCTTTCCACAATGTCGTACACACGGCGCATGGAATCACAGCAGTTAACAAGAACAAGCTGTTCAACCTTCCCCTCCAGCACTGCCTGGATCACAGATTTTCCGAAGCCGCAGAGATTGGCATGTGCGATCTGGTCCGAAAGCTCAAAATTCTCCGGCATTTCCTCAAGAACCGCACATTCCTCGCCAAAACCTTTAAAAAGCTCCAACGGTGTATATTTACAGACGTAATGTATCATGATCTCTTTCCCTCCTTACCTTCTGACAGCATCTCAAGATATGCCTGAAGTCGTGTGGATACCTGACCGTCACTGGAATTGGCCGGGTTGCAGCCGTCACCGTCCAGGACCATGGTTGGAAGTCCTGCATTTTCCAGAGAATTTTTGATCAGGCTGGAAGCTCCGATGGTTCCCTTGCAGCCCCAGTGTGCAAAAAGGATCCCTCCGTCTGCCTCTGTAAGGTTCGCCAGCTCCTGGCGCGCCGGATCCTCTGCTTCACACTTCCGTTGTAAATACAGTTGACCATTTTTTCCGCAAGGGCCTCATAAGGATCCGAGGCCTGCATCCGCTGAAAACCGTCTGCAACAAAATCACAGGCACTGATGTGCACGTTCTGGCTGTAATTAAATACATCCTTTACCGGCTCCTGCAAAAACGGCATCATATGCATCCACAAAATGTGAAGGCCTTCCCCCTTTGGCGCCTTCTTCACATCCTCAAGGAGCATTTTTGTATATTTCAGGGATTCCTCTGAACCCGCAAGAAGGTGGCACATAAAGATCGCATACAGCTCATTTGTCAGGGAAGTCACCGGATCGTGATCCTTTCTGAGGGCAAGCTGGCGGCTGTAATAGGAAGCCGCTTCATTGCTGTTGGCAACTGCACGCTGTACCGACTGCTCGGAGATTTTTTTCCCGCCTACATCCTCCAGGAATTTCTTCATCTCGCGGAGCTGATCTGCAACATAGCTGATGGAGTCCTGATTTTTTTCATAGGGTACATCAATATAAAAGCCGGGATCTGATATTTCTGTTTCAGATAAGGGAATGTCATCATATTTCCATCGCAGGCAAGATTTGTATAGATGGTACATTTGGGCTTCGGTACCAGTCCCGTCATGGACGCTCCCAGAAAAACTCTGTGATAGGAGCACATGGTTTCCGGAAATCCCTCTGATTCCGTCTGTGCCAGAAAAGCCTGCTCGCATCTGGTTCCGGCGATGAAGCAGGACATTGCCTCCACGGAATATGGAGTGATCCCTGCTGCTGTCAGAAGTTCTCCCGGTACAAAAATACTCACAAGAGCAGTATCGTCCGGTTTTGCAAGGGCTTTGATAATATTCTGCATAACTACACGGGCTACATACTGTCCCGAAGCCGGAAGCTTCCTGTCAGGAAAAAGCTGCAGACGTTTTTCCTGAAGCCGGTAGCCAGTGAGAAGAAGTTTTCGTGCTTTTTCCGGGTCCCTGATGGATTCCTCTCCCACCATATCCCCAAATTTCTTTATAATATCCAATCTGTCACACCCTCCATCAAGTCAAAAAATCTATTATAAGTCTGTCAGACGCTTACCCGAAATTTGTCTCAG
>ENA-OQCN01001444-OQCN01001444.1-human-gut-metagenome-genome-assembly--contig:-NODE-1444-length-11778-cov-2.016737_pt1 | contig 11778 bp, 15 predicted proteins | sample MGYA00242497_ERZ504576 | MGnify/ENA primary metagenome ERZ504576 (study PRJEB26092, sample SAMD00036296) | human gut metagenome | host: Homo sapiens | study: EMG produced TPA metagenomics assembly of...
CTTATACCATCTTAAAGATATCATTTTCTAGCACAATTCTTTATTTTTTCTTTTTTCTAATATGAATCTCCGGGATCGCCACAGATTCATAAGTGATGGAATCCTGTTCTTCTTCTCCCTCTTCATCTTCCACTTCCGGTTCAGTATGTACCTCCGGAACTGCCAGATTTTCATATTTTACATCATAGGATTCGTGTGTTGTTTTCTTACCGTCCTGTTGTTTTTTCTTTTTCCAAAACATAGAGTTTCCTCCAAAGTAATATGTTTGTGTTTATTATAAGTTAAAGTTACAGCAAATTGATAAAGAATGTAATGATCAGACTGTTCAAAAAGTCTGCGAAAAGACTTCCGATCAGCGGAATAATCAGATAAGCCTTTACGGATGGTGCATAACGGTCGCAGATTGCCTGCATGTTTGCCATGCATTCGGTGTCGCACCCATACCAAATCCGCAGGTTCCGGCTACAAGTACTGCCGCATCGTAATCACGTCCCATAACGTTGAATACAATGAATCTGGCAAAGATAAACATCAAAAGTACCTGAACGGACAGCAGGATTACCAACGGCAATGCCAGTGCTGCCAGCTGCCACAGTTTCAGTGTAATCATGGCAATACCAAGGAACAGGGACAGACAGATACCACCGATATCGTTAATCTCACCCATGTAAATTGTAAACTTACCGGAATATTCTCCAATATTTCTAAACAACGCTGCCGCAATCATAGCTCCAATATAAATCGGGAATGTCATACCTGTTTTTGTCAAAAGCCATGAGAAAATTGTTCCCAGACCAATAGCAAGGATCAGCTGAAATACAGCTGCCGCATACATGGAAGTATGACGGGTATGTTTTTCTCATCCTCTACCAGAAGGCTGTCATCCTCTGCTACTGCGGTGGTGATCAGGTTCTTTTTCTCCACCAGAGATTTACCGATCGGACCACCGATCAGACTTCCGGTGATCAGACCGAAAGTTGCCGCTGCTGTACACAATGTCGTTGCACCGGAGACATTAAAATCTTCCAGAACCGGTCCGAAAGCACCCGCGGTACCATGTCCTCCAACCATCGGGATAGAACCGGTACACAGACCAATCAACGGATCCAGGTTCAGGACTTTTGACATTCCTACTGCCAGGAAGTTCTGACACAGGATCAGTCCTACAACCAGTCCTAAGAACACGATCAGCGATTTACCACCGCTTTTTAAAACTTTAAGGTTTGCCTGAAATCCTACAGAAGTAAAGAAAAATACCATGCAAACTTCTCGCAACGTATCATCAAAGGAAACTTCTGCGATTCCGGTTCCATATAGTACGCAGGTCAGGATTGCAAAAAGCAAACCACCAACGACGCGCCGGAATACAGAATTTTTCCAGAAAATTAATTTTTTCTTCAAAAATCTACCAAGTAACAGAACCAGTACCGCAATGGCAAGGGTCTGATACATATCTAAATGTAGTTCCATAAAAATCCTTTCAAACTTATCAACAAGTACCTTTTTTACTCATTCACAGTGATTCCATGTTTTTCGTAATAAGCCGCAGCTCCGTCATGGAATGGAATTGTCACATTTTCCGTCGCACTGGTTTCATCCAACTGAAGATCCAGCGGCAGGGAATACTGAATATCCTGCTTGCGGCTGAATAACTGTTCGGTCAGAGTTTCCACTGTTTTATCACTCAGCTCATCACTGACAAGCAGAAGTGATTGCACACCAACGGTTGTTGCCTCCTCAGACTGTCCGCTGTATGTATACACCGGAATTGTATACGGTGTATAGAAATCATACGCTGCCATCAGTTTCTGAATATGTGTCTCATCAAGTGACAGCAGACGGATGCCGCGCTGACGGGTCAGCTCCTCGATAACGGTTGTCTGTACACCGGCAGTACAGAACATGGCATCGATTTTTTCAGAAACAAGTGCCTCTGCTGCCTGGGTGTAATCCAGATTTTCACAGTCTACCAGTCATCAGAAAGACCATAAGCCTCAAGGATCTGTTTTGCATTTCGCTCAGTTCCGGACTCTTCCTCACCGATACTTATTTTTTTGCCAAGCAGATCATCCACACTGTGGATGTCAGAATCCGCACGGACAACGATCTGGCAGGCTTCGGTATACAAAGCTGCTACCGCACTGTAACCGTGCAGTGGTTTTTTGTTAAAATCTCCGGTTCCGTGGTACGCATCGTCAGTCAGATCCGCCTGTGCGATCGCCATCTGAATGTAACCGTCAGAAAGCAGACGGATATTTGCTGCTGATCCCGCGGTTGCACGCACGGAAAACTGCAGACTGTCATCATCCTGAGCAACTACCTGTGTGTACGCATTTGCAAACGCAGAATACATACCGCCCACGGCAGCGGAGCCAAAACGGATGGATGTTGTGGATGTGCTTCCACAGCCCACAGCGAAAACCAGAGAGAGACTTAAGAATAGTGCTATTATTTTTTTCATGAAGTTTCTCCTTGTAAATTTACTATCAGTACAGTACATTCCTCTCCATTCAGATTACTTTTCATGCAAGGCAAGCATTATCACTTCTGAATACATGCAAGGAGCACACTGTAACTTACAGAAAGCAGAGCGAACATAGAAATTATTATGCTGCTCTGCCTGTCTGTTACTATAATCTGATTTTATTTTTCAAATCTTACTCAAAAATAATTTTGCGGTAGTTCTTTTTACCACGGCGTAATACAAAGTCTTCTTTGTTGATGTCTTCCGGTTTGTAGGAAGCTTCGATAGAAGCAACTTTCTCGCCGTTTACGGCAACTCCGCCCTGCTGTACTGCACGACGTGCCTCGGAACGGGATGCGCATAATCCGGAAGCAACCAGCAGACCCATGATGTCAATCTCGCCGTCACGCAGATTTTCTTCTGTGATCGTTGCAGTCGGCATATTTGCTGCGTTTCCGCCGGAGAACAGTGCGCGTGCGCTCTCCTGTGCTTTTGTAGCTTCTTCCTCGCCGTGAACCAGTTTTGTCAGCTCAAATGCAAGGATCTCTTTTGCAGTATTTAACTGGCTTCCTTCCCATTTATCCATCTCATCGATCTGCTCTAACGGAAGGAAGGTCAGCATACGCAGGCATTTTAATACATCGGCATCGCAACGTTTCTCCAGTACTGGTAGAACTCGAATGGAGATGTTTTCTCCGGGTCAAGCCATACAGCGCCGGACTGGGTTTTACCCATTTTTTTGCCTTCAGAATTCAGAAGCAGTGTAATGGTCATTGCGCATGCGTTTTTACCAAGTTTACGACGGATCAGCTCTGTACCACCAAGCATGTTAGACCACTGGTCATCACCACCAAACTGCATGTTGCAGCCGTATCTCTGGAATAACTCATAGAAATCGTAGCTCTGCATGATCATGTAGTTGAACTCTAAGAAGCTTAATCCACGCTCCATACGCTGTTTGTAGCACTCAGCAGAAAGCATACGGTTTACAGAGAAATGCGGTCCGATATCGCGCAGAACTTCTACATAATTTAAGCCAAGCAGCCAGTCTGCATTGTTTACCATTAATGCTTTTCCATCGGAAAAATCAATAAAACGGGACATCTGTTTTTTGAAACACTCACAGTTGTGGTTGATGGTATCTTTTGTCATCATCTGACGCATGTCAGTACGTCCGGACGGATCACCGATCATTGCTGTACCGCCACCGATCAGGCGATCGGTTTGTTGCCTGCCATCTGCAGTCTCTTCATCAGACACAGAGCCATGAAATGTCCTACGTGAAGGCTGTCTGCTGTCGGGTCAAATCCGATGTAAAATGTTGCTTTTCCGTTATTGATTAATTCTTTGATCTCTTCTTCATCTGTAACCTGGGCAATCAGACCACGGGCTACTAACTCGTCATAAACTGTCATAATGTACTCTCCTTTTTTATCCATGTTTAAAATAGTTTTCTTATACACTTTGTAATTATTCAAAATCAGTCTCAGGCTTTTTATGTCTTATAATTACAAACCCGCCCTCACGCACTGTACATGCATAAGGACGGGGATAAAATCTCGTGTTACCACCTTAATTCACAGACCGCTCACACGATCCGCCTCACCAAGTATCTGACAATACTTCTGCAATATAACGGTTGCTCCCGGCACAGCCTACTGATCATCAAAACTTTTCTTCCATATTTCATGACTCAAAATATCTTTAAAAATCTATTTTTCCGTCCGGTTCTGATAACGTTCAATGCGCAGCTTGTGAATGTATTCGGTATCAGTTTTCCATGCGCCTCTCACCATCCGGCAGCTCTCTGTATGTTCCGCTCATACTTACTTGTTTCAGTCATTGCTGTTTTTGTCTGCAATTATTTTTTACATGCTCATTATTATAAAAGTTGCGTTTGGAAATGTCAATGTAAAGTTTGCGCTTCCTACAACATCCGCCTGCCGGAGGCTATATGGTGGATTTTCATGTCCAGAAAGATTATTTAGATCAGTCCATGCTCTTTCAGTTTTTCGTAAAGAACCGTTCTTGAAATTCCCATCATTTTCGCAGCCTGCTGTTTATTTCCATGCGTTGTCTGTAATACTTCCTGAATAATATTCTTTTCAAACTCCATTCTCAACAGCCGCAGATTATAAGTAGTCTTCGGTGCTGATGAGTAACGACTGACCAGGGTTTTGAAAGACTCTGAATGGACAAAATCTGCCTGTGTCAAAATTGGTGAAGTTGCATTGTTCATTGCCACCTCCACATAATTTTGCAGTTCACGAATATTTCCCGGCCAGTCATATTTCATGAGGAAATTCAGCGCTTCCGGCTCAATTCCCTGTACAAATGTCCCCATCTCCCGATTCAGTTTTTCAATCATATTTTCAACCAATAACGGAATATCCTGTTTATGTGTTCTCAACGCCGGAGCCTGTATGCGAATGACATTCAATCGGAAATATAAATCCATTCGAAACGCACCTTTTTCTACCAGATCAAGCAGCGATTTATTTGTTGCCGCAATCACACGAATATCGATTGGTACACTATCTGCACTTCCCACCGGTGTCACTTCATGTTCCTGAAGAACGCGAAGAAATTTCGGCTGCATTGTAACCGGAAGCAGATTTACTTCATCCAAAAAAATGGATCCATGATTGGCAACCAGAAAACGTCCTTTTTTGCCATCTTTTAATGCACCGGTAAATGCCCCCGACGTATAACCAAAGAATTCAGATTCCATCAGATCTTCCGGAATTGCCGAACAGTTAACGCGGACAAAATCGGAAGTAGCTCTTGGACTCAGCGTATGAATGGAATGTGCAATCAACTCTTTACCCGTTCCTGTTTCCCCCTCAATAAGAACGGTTGACGATGATGCTGCCGCCTGACGGATCTGATTTTTCAAATGCAAAATCTCCGGACTTTCTCCTATAATATTTTCCAGAGAATACTTCGCTCCATGCTCTCTGCTCAGGCGCTTCTGATAATACTCCACTTTTTCAGACAAGGCCTGAAGCTGCTTTTCCAATTGCATTGCTTCTCTCGCACCATGAACAATCGTGTATAAAAAACACCCTACCACCTTTTTATCCGCAGAAAACCGTGGAATATAATTTGTAAACATTGTTACATCATTCAGGACAACCGGATGACCAAACACTGGCTGACCGGTCTCATATACCTGATGTGCCAGTGTATCCGGTACAATGTCTTCTACTCTGCGCCCCAACGCATTTTCCTCTGTGCAGTTTGTCATCCGGCACCAGTTTTCGCTGACATATGTATAACGTCCATTTGCATCCAGAATAGCAAATGAATTTAATGCATTCATAAACTCTCTGGCATCCTTCATTGATAATTGTGCCATCATCCCCACCTCTTTCTTTCGAAATATTTTATCATGTTTAGCACTTTTATTCAACTTTCCATTGTATTTCAGTAACTATTTTATTCATTTTGCATAATTCCTGTCAGTTTTTCCTTACATGTCATTAAAACCATACATGCATAAAAAAACGTATTATCTGCAATCTTTTAAAAAAACAATCATTTATGTACGGATATCCTGACACTGTATATTTCTGAAATCCGCCAAAACAGCGGATTTCTGCTCTGGCATGTTTCTTGCTGTTTGTTAAGAGGTAACAAAAATGGGGGACAGGAAACTGTCAATGTTCATTCTGTGTTTTGTCCTTTAAATATCAGAATGTGCAGAAAAATGTTAGGAGGTTTAGGTATGAAAATCAAAAAAATTGTAGACATCAGCATGGTTCTTGAAGAAGATCTGCCAAGTGATCCGGAAATTCAAATTCCGCATATCCAGAGAAGAAACCATAAAGATACTGCACCGGAGATGGGCAATTATTTCCGGGTGCAACAATCGATGATCTGCCGGAAGGAAACGGATGGGCGATCGATTTTGCCCAGTTATGTACCATTCCGGTACTCATCTGGATGCCCCATGGCATTATTATCCAACCATGAACAATGGGGAAAAAGCATGGACCATTGATGAAGTTCCTTTAGAGTGGTGTGTCGGAAACGGCGTAAAAGTAGACATGAGAGACAAACCGGACGGATACAGACTGATGCCGGAAGATTTTGAAGAATATTTTAAAAAAGTCGGTTATGAACTTCAGCCGGGAGATATCCTTTTGCTGAACACAGGTGCAGACAAACGTTGGGGTACCAAAGAATACCTGGTAGCCGGCTGTGGTGTCAGCAAAGCAGCTACCTTATGGATGATCGATAAAGGAGTGCATGTCTGTGGTACAGACGGATGGAGTTGGGATGTCCCGCTTCCATATGAAGCAAAATGTTCCAGGAAACCGGAGATGCTTCCGTACTCTGGGAAGGTCATCGTGCCGGTGCCGAAAAAGCATACTGCCATATCGAAAAACTGACCAACCTGGAAGCACTCCCTCTCACCGGATATACTGTATGTGCATTCCCGATTAAGATTAAAGGTGCAAGTGCCGGTTGGAGCCGCGTCGTTGCTATTTTTGAAGAATAACGGTTTCCCATAAATACTTTAGTATGATAAAAATCCGACAATTATATTTATCTTCTAAAGGAAGAAATTACTGACATGAAAGGAGAAGCATATGGCTACTCAAAATATCGTTTTCTTAGTAATATTTATTATCTTTTTAGCATTCCTGTTCATATCCAGTTTTGTCGCAAAGAACTGGGTCAAGGAAACCGATGATTACGTTCTGGCCGGTCGTCAGATTTCTACCGGAATGAACATCTTCGGTGTTATCGCAATCGGATTTGCCGGAACTACCATGGCTCTGGCTCCCGGCTTTGCCATTCAGTTTGGTTTTAAAGGATCCTTCCTCTGGAGTGCAATCTACAGCTTCTGCGGACTTGCATTTTACGGCTTACTTTATTCTAACTTTGTTCGCCGCTGTGGTGCTCAGACACTTCCGGAGTTCCTGGAAATGCGTTATGACGGCAAAACACGTTCCGTTATCGCTATTACATCTGTTGTAGGTATGCTCGGTATCATGGCAAACAACATTGTATCCGCCATCACAAATATCTGTGCATACACAGGCTGGAATAAAGCTGTTGTTACTGCTGTTATTTTCGCAGTTATCATTGCTTTTACATATATTTCCGGTATGTGGGCTATCTCCATGACGGACCTGGTACAGGTTATCATGGGTATTATCATCGTTCCGCTTGTTATGGTACTTGTTATCAAACAGTATGGTCCGCTCAGCGGTCTCGCAAGTGCATGGCCAAATGGCAACCCGATGGGTGAAGGTTTCATGGGAACCATCCCGAACGCAGGACTGACTTATCCGTCCGTTATCAACTTTGTCATCCTGTTTGCATCCGCTCTGGTTTGGGGAAATAACTACTACTGGATGAAGATTGCAAACTGCCGTTCTGAAAAAGTTGCACGTAAATCCTTCGTATGGTCTGCATTTTTACTGCTGATCATCTTCTGTGTACCGCTTGGTATCGTTGGTCTGTACGCAGGTGCTTTCCATCCGGAAGTATTTACATTTAATGGCGGTACTGTAATGCCGACAGGTGCTTACGGATTTATCGCTTCCACATTGATTCCGTTATTCGGTTCACTGGCCGTTATCGGTGCTGTAGCAGCTTCTGTTTCTACATCTGCTACCTCAGCACTTGGTGCTTCTGCCGTTATGACACGTGATATTTATCAGCGTCTCATCGACAAGAGCGGAGATCCGAAAAAGAGACTTCGTGCTTCTAAATGGATCCTCATCATTGTTGGTGCTGTAACATTTATCCTCTGCCAGTTCCCGGGTGGTCCTACTTACCTGTTTGCATTTGCAAACTGCTGGCTCGTTCCACCATCCGTATTATTATTACTTGGTATGGTTTGGAAAAAATTCAACTCCACCGGTGCTTTCTGGGGCGCATTATGTGGAATGGTTGTCATGGCAGTATTTGAATTACTGGAATTAACCGGTGTATTCGTTGTCGGCAGCTACATTTACCTTGCTACTCTTGGTCTGATCGTATCCTTTGTGGCAGCTATCATTGCCAGCCTGTTCGGCAAACCGAAATACTTCGGTGAGTCTGACTGGGAACGGGTTCCAAACGATCACAACCGTGAAAATATCACATTAGATGCTACTGATAAAGAAGCTCTTCGTCTGATCTGTGTAGGTCACAAATACATGGCTGACATCACAGATTACATGGGTCTGGATTCCAAAGTTACAGATGCAGCGATCGAACATCTGGATCGTGGCGGTTACATCCAGAGAGCAGGTCTGAACATGTCCAAACTGTACACCTTCTCTGCTACAGATAAAGGCCGCGCAGTGATCGGTCTCTCCGGAAATGATGCAAAACTCGCTTCCGTTGGTCTGACACCGGATTATGTAGAGTTCCTGAAACTGGTAAAAACCGGCGATGCACACAAACAGAACGAATGGATCGCAGCAAAGAAGATTCGTTCCATGCAGATGGCTGCTATCTCCTCTCACCTGACCCGTGAAGGATATATCAAAGAAAAAGGCTTAATGCGTCGTAAATATGAAATTACCGAAAAAGGCCTTGCAGCAATCAAATAATATCTAACCATAAACAATCATAACTTCTGAACAATTCCGAACGCCGATCACACTGTCGGTCGTTCGGAATCGTTCTCAAAAGGGGAAAATAATTTATGAATACAGAGAAAAAAAATCCAAGAGATGCCGTTATTGTTGCCGCAGGCGTTCTGCCATGGCAAAAGCATTCAAGGGTTCCTTTGCAGAAACTCATCCAATTGAATATGGTGCACAGGTCTTAAAAGGTGTTCTGGCCAAACTGGATCATTTTGATCCTGCACTGATCGATGACGTCATCGTCGGCTGTGCCTTTCCGGAAAGAGAATGGGATACAATGCCGCAAAACTGATCGTACAGCGTGCAGGGCTTCCCGATTCCGTCTGCGCACAGACCATCAATCGTTTCTGTTCTTCCGGTCTGCAGAGTATCGCCACCGCTGCCAATGCCATCAAAGCCGGCGATATGGATATCATTGTAGCAGGTGGCTGTGAACAGATGACAGGCATGAATATGGTCAATCCCGATATCGAAATTGACGAAAAATTGATGGAAGAAAATCCTGATGCCTATATCATCATGGGCGAAACCGCTGAACTTGTCGCTGAAAAATATAATATTTCCCGCGAAGATATGGAAGAAATGGCTGTCCGAAGCCATAAACTGGCGGCTCAAGCACAGGCGGCCGGCAAATTTGATGAAGAAATCATTCCTGTCACCACTACTTTCCAGGGCAAAGAGATTACTGTCACAAAAGATGAGGGCATCCGCCCGGGAACCAGTATGGAAAATCTGGCTACTTTAAAACCATGCTTCCGTGAGAACGGTCGCGTCACTGCAGCTACTTCTTCTCAGATGACAGACGGAACCGGTTTTGTCGTAATGATGGCAAGAGAAACCGCTGAGAAATTAGGTTATACACCAATCGCACGGTTCGTATCTTTTGCCGTGGGTGGAGTTCCTGCAAATGTCATGGGAATCGGTCCGATTGTTGCCGTTCCAAAAGCACTGAAAAAAGCAAACCTGACACTGGATGACATCAGTGTTGTGGAATTAAACGAAGCATTTGCTTCTCAGGCACTCGCATGTATCAAAACACTGGAAATTCCAATGGAAAAGTAAATCCAAATGGCGGTGCATGGCCCTCGGTCATCCATTGGGTGCAACCGGTGCTTTCCTTACCTGTAAAGTACTCTCAGAATTAAAACGACGAAACGAAAAATACGGCATGGTAACCATGTGCATCGGCGGCGGAATGGGTGCAGCCGGCATCTTTGAAATGGAGTCCTGATACAATGACTTTTCAACAAATATATGCACAAAAACTTGCAGATCCGGAAACAATTGCAACACTGATTTCTCCCGGATGGAGAGGTTTTCTGGATGCACCTCTGGGGCAGCCGTATCAACTGATTCAACGGATCGAACAGCGCGCAAAAGAAGGGAAACTGCAGGATCTGACACTGAACACACTATTGGATGTCTATCCCTACGAATGTTATCAGAAATCCTGCGCCTCTTCTATTCATGGAATTTCCTGGTTTTCCGGCGTGTCTGCACGCAAGGGAATCGCACAGGGATATGGTGACATCGCTCCCTGCAATTATCATGAAGTACCAGACCTGATCGACCAGTACGAACATATTGATTTTTGGTGTACCCGGGTAAGTCCCATGGACGAAAACGGATATTTCTCTACCTGTAATGGCTCTCTGGGAGAAATTCTGAAGAAAAAATCTTCTCATATCTTTCTGGAAGTCAACCATAACCTTCCGCGTCCCTGTGGTACACCAAAAATCCACATTTCGGAAGTCACAGCACTTTATGAAAGCAACGATTCCATTCCAATTATGAAGCGTGGAAAAATGGACGACACAAGCACGACCATCGGAAATCTGATTGCAGAAGAAATCCCAGACGGCGCCACGATTCAGTTTGGTATCGGCGCAATTCCGGATGCTGTCGGAAGCGCCTGATGAATAAAAAGCATCTCGGCATCCATTCTGAACTGCTCACCGACAGTATGATCGACCTCATAGAAGCCGGCGTCGTTGACAACTCCCGCAAACCGTTAAACACAGGAAAAACGATTGCTACTTTCATGATGGGATCCGCGCATATGTATGATTTTGTCAGTGATAATCCGGATATTTTGTTATTACCAGTCACACAAGTCAATGATCCGTACATTATCGCACAACATCCGAATATGATCAGCGTCAATGCGGCTCTGGAAGTCGATTTTTACGGTCAGGTCTGCGCAGAATCCATCGGAACCATACATATTTCCGGCAGCGGTGGACAGGTTGATTTTGTAAAAGGTGCCACAACATCAAAAGGTGGCAAAAGTTTTATTGCTTTTCATTCCACCGCGCAAAACGGTACCGTCAGCCGCATCCGACCGACACTTTCTGACGGTTCCATCGTAACCACCGGAAAAAACGATGTAGACTACATTGTGACTGAATATGGAATCGCAAAATTACGTGGTAAAACAATACGACAACGTATTCAGGCTCTGATTTCCATCGCACACCCAAAGTTCCGGGAAGAACTAATCTATGAGGCCCGAAAACGGCTTCTCATGTAAAATGGAATGTCACAATTATAAAATTTCTTCGTTTCAAACAGTATATAGCCAGAAGGATTTTGGTTATTTCAAGTCGAACGCACGTGAGACTTGGTGCGTGATTCTGTCAGCGCAAGCTGACATCTTCTTTTCAGAATCACTGCACTCTACACTCCGTTCCGGTCGCGCAAAACCATTGTCTCCCAGACAATGTG
>ENA-OQCN01001445-OQCN01001445.1-human-gut-metagenome-genome-assembly--contig:-NODE-1445-length-11769-cov-2.012798_pt1 | contig 11769 bp, 15 predicted proteins | sample MGYA00242497_ERZ504576 | MGnify/ENA primary metagenome ERZ504576 (study PRJEB26092, sample SAMD00036296) | human gut metagenome | host: Homo sapiens | study: EMG produced TPA metagenomics assembly of...
CCCTCCCCCGTTTTGCAAGCAACTCAGCGCAAATGGCCCATCCCCCTCAGCCTGAAGGCTCAGCGACACCAACGATACCGACGATTCAATATCTGGATGTCCATATTTGCCCCATCTGGGTGATTATTAAATTGTGTTTGTTCCGTGATTGAATACTTTGTCATCATTACGCCCCACTTCTTCTCATCAGAGGACGTCGAGAACGACAGGTCCTTGCGAAATAATCCCAGCTCAGAAGCTTATGGCATGATGTGCTCACCGAGTGCTCGATGACGATTGACGAATCGTCGGTAATATCCAATTTTAGGAAAGAGGTGTGTATGACCCGACCGAAGATCATGCGCGGACCGTTTGAATGCGGCTCCATCTCAACAACCAGTACGGCAATGTCGTCTATAAAGGAGTCTTCGGCGAGCATGCCGACTTGTTCTGAACGAGCTGTTCGACATGCCCTGAAGGCCGAAGAGATGTTCTCTCGCGTCATGTATCGCCAGATTCTTTGTGCCCACACGAAGCTCCATGGGGCAATGTTTGGGGACGATGATCTTCATGCCGCAACAAGAAATGTCGAGGAGATCTTGCGCAACGTCCTGCGCCTCTATCTCGATGTCCACGGCGAGCCGCAACGCGGAGTCAGCAAATAATTGGATTGAGAGGAGTTCGAGTATGAGGAAATTGAATCAGTTTATGAAGTTCGATTGGGAAGCTTTTGCGAAAGGCAAGCGTTTCCTTTGTGTCGGAGGTGGTAAATGGGTTGATTAAAACACCAAAGAGCATCGCGGCACCAAGATCGACGTGGTGATCACAACCGATAACACGCAGTATCACCAAAACGAAGGCGAGGTGGTCAGCAATCGTTTCGAGAAGCTTTCCATCAAGGTTTCGAACGATATCGAGATTCCCGTCAATCAGCACGTCATTCCCACCGGCGTGGTCGCAAAGGTTTACGGTGATTATCGCAACCAGTTGTCCATCACGGCGGACGGCATTACCGTCATCCCCGCGAAGCTAGGTGATTGTGGTGCGTTACTCCAGTGGCGCACCGGCGATCGTGTATTCGACCCCCAGCGCAAAGCTTTGTGTGCTGGGGGGTCGCTTTATTTGCGGTCGCCGCGTGCGTTATTGCATCGGGCTATTCGTGAACACCATTCTTGCGCCCATCGCCATAGAGCCCAGTACGGTGATGGCGTTTGGCGGCAACCTTACCTCCGCAGCGGCCACTCTTAGCCTCGCTGGGACCATGTTGTTTGCGGGAGGGATCACACATTACGTCATGCTATCTGAATCAACACGGTTGCATGCACGCATTAGGAAGGGGCTCTTTGATCCACGTTACGGGAATCCTCTACACCTGCGAGAAGGCGAGCTTCTTCCCGACATCTCTTGCAAAGAGACGGCTCCTGGACAGTTCGAGCTCGCCATCTCAACCTCATCCTCAACGGCAGAAGAAATATCGAAGATGGGACCTAGCATTAGCTCCCGACTTCGCGGAAGGTTCTCCCGCTACGCCGTCGTACTTGCCGAAGCAGACGTCGCATGCAATCAAGTGACCTTCTTCCTTGAAGATGTGACGTTGCATCGAGAGATCAAGCATCGCGTGTCGAGGATTTGTGCCCGGCGAACGCCTACGAATTCCGCGTTCAAAACGGCACGAGCATCGACCTCCGCACCTCCGGTTCCATGCTCATCGCTGGAAAGACCACGGGCGTGATCGCCCTCTTGCTCCAAGCCCTGTTGGCTGGTCCTGACGGACACGGATCGCAAGTCCTCATCATAGACCCCAAGCAGGCCGAGCTCTCCCGACTTCCTCGCGTGGTTTCACTGAATGCTGACGGGGACGCTCGCGCAATCCTGTCTGCGTTATCACGGTTCGCCGACAGCATCAAAGAGCGACAGAGCTTCCTCAACGACAGGTCGACAGAGACGGGAGACGCCGTGCACTGGTGGGATGCGGGGCTTCACGTTTCGCTTCTCTTCATGGATGAGTACGTGGCACTCCGCACGCTGTTTCCCAAGCGCGCGAGCAAGGAGGACCCCGATTACTGCCTCGCGACGTTTGATGGCTGGTGAAGCGCATCGTAACGATGGGGGCGAGCGCGGGCTGCTACGCCATCATCTCGATCGCCGAGGCGTCTGTTGAGGAGGGGGGGCTTGCCGTCGATGCTGCGCTCGGCGTGCAGCACCCGCGTCCTCTTCAAGCCGACGCTTCCCGAGGCGCGGCTCATATGGGGCGCGGAACGCCTGCTCGACCTCGGTGCACCTCGCACCTTCTCCCCGGGCGACGCTTGGTTCAGCAGTACGGACGGGGCGCACGACCGCATCGGCTTTGTGCATTTTCCGATCATGGACTTCCCCGTGTACCGCGAGCTTGGGCGGCTCCTTGACCTGTACTTCAGAGAATAACCACCGCGGGTCCGCTTCGCGCAGCAAAAGCGGACCCCGTCGATTGTTCCATTACTTGAAATTCTGCTCATTTATGCGCCTTGGGGAGCTTGTTATCCCAAGCGCACCCTCGGGCGCGTTCCAAAATCGTCCCGAAATAGCTCATTTACGAGAAAGGACTCGGAACCATGACCAATTCTCTGCCCATGAAGACCCGCGCGATGATGTACGAGCAGCAGCTCGATCACCTGCCCCGTCTTGTGGACGAAATGTACCGAAGAATCGAAACACTCGCCCCGAAGCGCTATGCGGGCATCGTGCACGACAGCGACACGACGGACGCGGGACGTCCGGCAGCCGCGCATCTTCACGTGATGATGGAGTTCCAGAATCCGCGCTCGCTCAATAGCATCGCGAAGCTCCTTGGAGATAAACCTGAGCGCATCGAGGCTTGGAAGGCAGGTGTGGAAAACGGTTTTTCCTACCTGTGCCACAGAACGGATGGCGCACGATCCAAGCATCAGTACGACCCCAAAATCGTGCGCTCCAATTTCGATTACCCAGCGCTACTTGCTTCTATTGAGTCGCGCGTTGCTCGAACGAGGTCCCATAGCAGCATCAAAGTCCTTCTCGATGACCTTCTCGAAGGTCGTATCGACAAGGAGTCCTTGATCTCTCAGCTCTCCGGATCCGAATATGCCCGGACATAGCGTCAGATCGAAGACGTTTATGCACGCCGCCTCAGGTTCAGGCCCGGGAATGGCGGGGGTTGATGCTCAAGGGCGAAAGAAGGGTGGAATCAGTTTGGATCTTCGGGCCTGCTGGAACGGGGAAGTCCACCCTCGCAAAGCTCTATGCGAAGCGGAAGGGCGAACCGTTCTTCGTCTCTGGATCTACGAGAGACATCTTTCAGGGGTATGAGGGCAAGCACACGGTGATTCTTGACGAACTTCGTCCCTCATCCATCCCCTACGCCGACCTGCTTCGCATCACGGATCCCCATGCGATGGAGCATGAGGTGATGGCACCGTCCCGATATTCCGACAAAGCGATAGCCGCCGATCTCGTAATCGTCACGACGCCCTACAGCCCCTTGGAATTCTATGGAGAACAGATGCGCCGATCCGCGACTTATCGTCCGCAAAACGATGTCGACGGATTTGGTCAACTTGAGAGGCGCCTCTCCGTCGTTGCGGAGATGCAGACGAGGGAGATCTGTCTCTCTGAGTTTAGGCACGATCTCGACGGATACTGGCCGGTCGAAGGTTCCTCTCGTACAAACCCATATTCGAGTTATGCGCGAGGACTCGCCCCCTCGTCCTGCGCCAACGCTCTTTATAAAGAGCTTCTCGACACCGTTTCGCACTTGACAGCTTAACCAATCGGGCCCCGTGCGATAATCTTGAAATATCGCATCGGGGCTCTTTTCTGAACAGGAAGGAGCCTGCTAGTGACTGTGAGAAAAGACAGCAAAGGGCGAATCCTCAGACGCGGGGAAAGCCAGAGAAAAAACGGCCGTTACTGCTTCAAGTATGTGGATGCAAGAGGTAAAACGCGGAGCGTCTACTCGTGGACCTTGACAACTCATGATCTAACTCCGAAGGGGAAGAAAGCCAGTCCGTGCTTGCGCGCGTTGGAGCATGAGATCCAGCGCGATCTGCTTGATAAGGTCGCGCCGAACAATATGACAGTCTACGAACTCGCATCTCGTTACACTGAAACAAAGACTGCCGTGAAACAATCCACTCGAGCCGCCTACAAGACAATCCTCAATTTTCTTGCTACAGATGAATTCGGCTCGCGACGAATATGCGGTGTCACCTCCCTTGATGCCAAGGAATGCTCATCAACCTGCAAAAAATCCACGGCAAGCGCTATAGCACAATCCATAGCATCCGTGGTGTTCTGAGACCGGCGTTTCAACTGGCAGAGGAGAACAGCCTGATTCGCCGAAATCCCTTCTATTTCGAGCTCGCAACGATACTGACAAACGACATGGTTACACGCAAGGCCTTGGCCACTAACCAAGAACGCAGATTTCTTGCTTTCGTGGAGGGCGATGAACACTTTCACCGCTATCGTGACGCCATCTACATCCTTCTAAATACGGGCCTGCGCATTTCTGAATTCTGCGGTCTTACCGTCGAAGACCTTGATTTCAAAAACGGAAGCATTCGGGTAAACAAGCAACTTCAGCGGACCAGCAACATGCGATACTACATCGAACGTCCCAAGACGGAGAGCGGGATCCGCTATGTCCCATGACTCAAGCCGTGACAGAGTGTTACAGGAGTATCCTTGCGCAACGTCTAAAGCCTTCGAGTGAGCCGGTCGTTGACGGTGTTAGCGGTTTTCTGTTTCTTGATAAAAACGAGATGCCGCGTGTTGCCCTGCACTGGGAGAAGTACTTCCACCACGCGATAGAGAAACATAATCGCATCTACAAGGATGAGCTTCCCAAAATCACACCACATGTCTGCCGACATACCTTCTGCTCGAAGATGGCACGCAGGGGAATGAACCCTGCGAAGCTAAAATGCATCATGGGCCACTCCGACATCAACGTGACTTTTAACACATACACCCATCTTGATTTCGACGACGTCAGAGAGGATATGCTGAAAATTGGATGCAAAGGACGGTCAACATTGTGACAACAAGTCGTAAACCCTCGTTCTTTACGACAATTCTTACGACGCTGGAAAGAAGAATAATCCGCTCATTTATGAATCAATTTGATATTCTGTCCTTGACGAGGGATCAAAAAGCAGTGCGATTATCTGCGAAAACTCTGATATTCGAGAGGTTTTAGCCAATGCGCAAAATCCTATTTGTCTGTCATGGGAACATCTGTCGCTCGACGATGGCTGAGTCGGTGTTTGCCGAGCTGGTGCGCCGTGCTGGGCGCGAGGCGGAGTTCGTCATTGATTCTGCCGCGACCTCGACCGAGGAGATTGGCAACCCTCCGCATCATGGCACCGTCGCCAAGCTGCGCGAGGTCGGGATTCCCGTCGTTGCGCACCGCGCGCGCCAGGTTCGTCGCGCGGAGTATGGTGACTGGGACCACATCGTCTATATGGATGCCGAGAACGCGCGCGGCCTGCGTCGCATCTTCGGCGACGATGCCGACGGCAAGATTTCGCGGCTGCTGGATTGGACCGATCGCCCCGCGACGTCGCCGATCCCTGGTACACCGGCAACTTCGATGCCACCTACCGCGATGTGCTCGCCGGCTGCACGGCCTGCTCGAGCAACTGTAGGCGCCCGGGCGGCGCGGATGCGTGAGCCACGCCATCGGCATAAAATGAGCGTGGATAATCTCCCGCATACAAATTGAGCGTGGATAATCTCCCACTTTGAACGCAAAACGGCGCTACGTAAACGGGAGATTATCCACGCTCATTATCTTGGTGGGAGAAAATCCACGCTCGATTACTCGTCGACGATCTCGGCGAGCCAGACGTTCAACGTATCGACCTCGGGGCAGCAGAACTTTGCCGTACCGGGCTCGTTGCCGGGCACGGTTCCGCCGTAGCGCAGGATGTCGATATAGGGAAAGCCCACATGGCAGGCCATGGAGCACATCTTGCCGCGATCGCGGTCGAAGTCGAAGACGTCGCCGGGCTTGTGGCCATGGTGGCAGCGGCACGTGCCCAGCTGGTCCACGCAGCTAATGCGGATACGTGGGCGCTTGCCGCGTGGCGCGCCGAGCGACTTGCCTCGCTCGCGGGCTCGGGCCGCTTTCGCTGGCGCTACTCATGGTCGATCACATCCAGGCAGGCCTCGATGGGCAGGCCGGCAGACTTGTCCTCCTGGTCAGCGTTGCGCTCGATAAGCTCGGCCACCACACGCATGGCATCGGCCGTTGCGTGCTGCAGGCTCCAGCCAGCCATAACGCGACCGACGAGCACCGCCGAGAACGTGTCACCGGTGCCCGGGAAATAGACCGGGATCAGGTCGAAGGGAATCGTGAAGTACTCCCCCGCCACGTGGTCGTAACCGATGACGGCGTTCGTGCCGTCGACCACAGCGCTCGTAATGACCACCGACTTGGCGCCCAGCGCGCGCATGGCGTCCACAAGGGCGTGGGCCTCGTCAGGCGTGATTTGCTCGGCAATGGGCGTGTCGGTGAGCAGGCACGCCTCGGTATAGTTGGGCACCGCATAGTCGGCGCACTCGAGCAGATGCCTCATGAGACCGATCGTGGACTCGGGCACACCGGCGTAAAGTTTGCCGTTGTCGCCCATGATGGGGTCGACGAATACCTTGGTGCCCTTTTGCGCGCGGCGGTGGCAAAAGTCTGAGATGATGCGCGTCTCTTCTTCGGTCACGATAAAGCCAGTGGAGATGGCGTCGAACTCAAAGCCGAGCTCTTCCCAGATGGCGAGACTCTGACGCACGTACTCCGTGGTGTCGTGGATGTAGAACTTGGGGTAGTTGAGCGTATCGGACACAAGTGCCGTCGGCAGGTTGTGGATACGGTAGCCCATGTGCGACAGCACCGGAAGCATGGCGGAAAGCGCGACCTTGCCATAGCGCACATATCGTTGATCAGCAGCAGCTGGAGTGTTCTTTCATGAGGGTCTCCCTTGTTTCGGGTGCGGCGCAGCAGCGCCACAGTGCGACTAAGTGTAGCGCAGGAGGCGTTGTGGGCGGAGGCGAGCGGTACGAAGGGCAAATTGTTGCGGAAAGGTTACGAAAACGAGGTAGTCGTTGGGTGTTCTTAAATGACTAGTCGACACAAGGAGTGTCCCAAAGTGCCGACAGAAAAGGAACGTCCCAAGTGCCGCCCCCAACGACTACTCGCCAGCAACGGCAATGTCGATGTCTTGGCAACGATAGCGAAAACCCGCCAGAGCGAGCAAGGTGCCTTGAAACAAGGCGCATTGACCTTTTGGTCATGCCGCCGAAGTTGAACGCCAGATTGCCGCTTAGAAGCGTTTGCAGCGTCGAGCGGTTACGGCGTTTGGCAAAACGCCGTAACTATAAGTTTGGTACCTTGACATTCATTTCTCATGCTCCTAGATTGGTTAGGCACAAAACAATTCCACTACCTAACTAAAGAAAGGAGCAACACTAATTCATGTGCGATGAACCTCTTAACCTTTGTTCGCACGAGCCGGCGGCGACCGTCACAGCCGGCGGATGTACCCGAAGCGGTTAGCTCAGAAGACAAGCTTGCCAAGCGCATCCTCAATTGCCTGGGCTTTTGCGGCCATTACATGCACTTTCATGGCGGAGGCGTATCCGGCAAGGCGCCCATCATTTGCCTGCTGGCCAAGCAGCCCGGCGGTGAGATGTCGCAGCAGGAACTCGGCATGCACTTTGACCTCAAGCCGGGGTCGCTTTCCGAGATCCTGTCCAAGCTCGAGGTCAACGGCCTCATCGAGCGCAGCCGCAATCCCAAAGACCGGCGACAGCTCACCATTCGCCTGACCGAAACCGGCCGGGAAAACGCCCGCATCGACCAGGCGGCCCGTATTCGCTTTAGGGAGCAGGCCTTTAGCGCACTTACGCCCGACGAGCGCGAACAGCTCGCCGAGATGCTCGAAAAATCCGTGTAACCTGGGAGGAATTGGATGATTAAAACCCTCATGGGCAGCATCCGCGACTATATGAAAGTCACCGTCGCCACGCCGTTGCTCGTGCTTGGCGAGGTGCTCTGCGAGATGCTGATTCCATTTATCACCGCCAACCTGATCGACGCCATCAAAGACGGCGCCACCGTGGCCGAGATGCTCCCCACCGCGGGCTTTTGGTGCTCATCGCGCTTACGTCGCTCGCCTTTGGCGCTGCGGCCGGCATCACCTGCAGCCATGCGAGCTGCGGCTTCGCCAAGAACCTGCGCCACGACCTGTTCTACAAGATACAGACGTTCAGCTTTGCCAACATCGATGAGTTCTCGAGCTCCTCGCTCGTCACGCGCCTGACCACCGATATCAACAACGTGCAGCAGGCCTTTATGATGATCATCCGTATCGCCGTGCGCGCGCCGCTGGTATTGATCTTCGCCTTTACCATGGCGTTTATCATGGGCGGCAGCGTCGCCATGGTCTACCTGGTCATCATTCCGCTGCTGGGCTTTGGACTGTTCTTTATCATCTTTAAGGTGCGCCCCATCTTCTCGCGCGTGTTCCACAAGTACGATGCCCTTAACGAGTCCGTCGAGGAAAACGTCACCGGCATGCGCGTGGTCAAGAGCTATGTGCGCGAAGACTTGAGAAGGAGAAGTTCGCGACCGCCGCGCGCGACGTCCAGATGGACTTCACCCGCGCCGAGAAGCTGCTCGCCTTTAACAACCCCATGATGAACATCTGCGTCAACGGCGCGTTTGTCGTCATCATCTACCTGGCTCCAAGCTCATCATCACGAGCCAGGGCACGCTGTTCGACGTGGGCCAGCTCTCCTCGACCTTTACCTATGGTTTCCAGATTCTCATGAGCCTGATGCAGCTGTCGATGATCTTTGTCATGGTGACCATGGCCGACGAATCGGCACACCGCATTGCCGAGGTGCTGGCCGCCGAGCCCACGATCGCCGATCCCGCCGAGCCCGTGCTCGAGGTTGCCGACGGTTCCATCGACTTGACCACGTGAGCTTTAAGTATTCCAAGCATGCGAAGCGCCAGGCGCTCGACGATATCGACCTGCACATTGTAAGCGGCGAGACCATCGGCATCATCGGCGGCACCGGCTCGGCCAAGTCCACGCTCGTTAACCTCATCGCCCGCCTGTACGACACCACCGAAGGCGCTGTGCGCGTGGGCGGCGTGGACGTGCGCGACTACGACCTGGACGCACTGCGCCACCAGGTCGCCATGGTGCTGCAGAAAAACGTGCTGTTTAGCGGCACCATCGCCGAGAATCTGCGCTGGGGCGACCCGAACGCCACCGACGAGGAAGTCCGCGAGGCAGCGCATCTGGCCTGCGCCGACGAGTTTGTCGACGGTTTCCCCAAGGGCTACGACACCTGGATCGAACAGGGCGGCTCTAATGTTTCGGGCGGTCAGAAGCAGCGCCTGTGCATTGCACGCGCCCTGCTGCGTCGCCCCAAGATCTTGATCCTGGACGACTCCACCAGCGCCGTCGACACCAAGACCGACGCAAAGATCCGCGCAGGACTGGCAAGCTATCTGCCAACACGACCAAGCTCATCATCGCCCAGCGCATCAGCTCCGTGCAGGACGCAGACCGTATCATCGTCATGGAGGGCGGCCGTATCGCGCAGATCGGCAACCATGACGAGCTGCTTAAGACAAGCGAGATCTACCGCGAGACCTTCACCTCGCAAAACAAGATGAGCGCCGAGGGCGAAGGGGCCGTCGAGGCCGACACCGAGGCATCCGCAACGCAAGCTCAGACTCAGGAAGGAGGCGAGGCCCATGAGTAAGGCAACGACCGCCGAGCGCGCGCTCAACCGCAAGGGCGGCACCATGTCGCGCCTCATCAAGACGCTCTTTGGCTTCTATCCCGTGCTTTTGCCCCTCGTCGTCGCCGGCGTGGTGCTCTGCGCCATCATCAACTCCATCGGCGCGACCTTCCTGCAGAGCGCCTGCAAATTATTGGCGAATCGTGCAGTCGGGCGATTGGGAAGCCGCGCAGCCCAAGATCGCACAGCTCGTGACCACCCTCGCCTGCATCTACGGCGTCGGCGTCCTGTCCTCGCTCTTCTGGAACCGCGCATGGCTATCGTCACGCAGGGCTCGCTGGAGAAGCTGCGCGAGATGATGTTCAACCGCATGCAGGACCTGCCGATCCGCTACTTCGACACGCACCAGCGCGGCGATGTCATGAGCCACTACACCAACGACATCGACACGCTGCGTCAGATGATCAGCCAGTCGCTGCCCAACCTGCTCATGACGATCATCATCATCGTCACGGTGTTCTTTATCATGCTGTACTACAGCGTGTGGATGTGCCTGGTCATCATCGCCGGCGTCGCTTTATGACCTTTATGACCAAGCTGCTCGGCTCCAACTCCGCGCGCTTCTTCATTGCGCAGCAGACCGAGCTCGGCGTGGTCGAGGGCCATATCGAGGAGGTCATGAACGGCCAGAAGGTCGTCAAGGCGTTCTGCCACGAGTCTGCCGCCGAGGCCGATTTTGACGAGCGCAACGAAAAGCTCTTCGAGGTCTCCCAGAAGGCCAACATGTACGCCAACATCCTCATGCCCATCCTTATGAACCTGGGCAACCTGCTCTACGTGCTGGTCGCACTGGCGGGCGGCATTTTCCTGGCGCTGGGCGCGCCCAACCTGAGCATCTCGGGCATGGCGCTGTCCATCGCCGTCGTGGTGCCGTTCCTCAACATGACCAAGCAGTTCTGCGGACAGATCGGCCAGATCTCGCAGCAGATCAACGCCGTGGTCATGGGCCTCGCCGGCGCCGACCGCATCTTTGAGCTCATCGACGAGAAGCCCGAGGCCGACGAAGGCTACGTGACGCTCGTCAACGCACAGGTGAACCCCGAAACCTGGGAGCTCGAGGAGGCCGACCACCACACCGGCATGTGGGCATGGAAACATCCGCACCGCGCAACCGGCGAGATCGAGTACGTGCCGCTGCGCGGCGACCTGGTCATGGACAACGTCGACTTTGGCTACACGCCCGACCACGAGGTGCTGCACGGCGTGTCCGTGTTTGCCAAGCCGGGCCAGAAGGTCGCGTTTGTCGGCGCCACCGGTGCCGGCAAGACGACCATCACCAACCTCATCAACCGCTTCTATGACATTGCCGACGGCAAGATTCGCTACGACGGCATCAACGTCAATAAGATCCGCAAGGCCGATCTGCGCCGCTCGCTGGGCGTCGTGCTGCAGGACGTGAACCTGTTCACCGGCACCGTGATGGATAACATCCGCTACGGCAACCTGGATGCGACCGACGAGGAGTGCATCGCGGCGGCCAAGCTCGCGGGCGCGGACGACTTTATCACCCGCCTGCCCGACGGCTACGACACCATGCTTACCGGCAACGGTGCCCAGCTGTCGCAAGGCCAGCGTCAGCTGATTTCGATCGCGCGCGCCGCCGTCGCCGATCCGCCGGCAATGATTCTGGACGAGGCCACGAGCTCCATCGACACCCGCACCGAGGCCATCGTGCAGGCGGGCATGGATAAGCTCATGGAGGGCCGCACGACGTTTGTCATCGCGCACCGCCTGTCCACCGTGCGCAACTCTGACGCGATCATCTGCCTGGATCACGGCCGCATCATCGAGCGCGGCAACCATGATGAGCTGATTGCCAACGCGGGTATTACTACCAGCTGTACACGGGTGCGTTTGAGCTGGAGTAGGAACGGTTACTGACGGAGGGTGCCCCGGGGCGGCGGGGTAATTCCTCCGTGCTCAAACATTCTCGCTTCGCTGCGAAACTGCGCGCGGAGG
>ENA-OQCN01001447-OQCN01001447.1-human-gut-metagenome-genome-assembly--contig:-NODE-1447-length-11747-cov-3.845095_pt1 | contig 11747 bp, 17 predicted proteins | sample MGYA00242497_ERZ504576 | MGnify/ENA primary metagenome ERZ504576 (study PRJEB26092, sample SAMD00036296) | human gut metagenome | host: Homo sapiens | study: EMG produced TPA metagenomics assembly of...
GCAACTTCTAAGTCTACATCCTTTGCATAGTCCACACCATCAAGATGAAATCCAAACATCTGATAAAAATCCTGCCAATATCCATCAATATCTGAAAGTTCTGCTACATTTTCTGTTGTAACGTTCTTCCAGCACTCCATTACTTTATCCTGAACTTCATCGGAAAGCTCCCAGTCATCCATACGGATTCTTCCCTGTTCATCTGTTACCGGTTTTTCTACAAATAATTTTTCATGAAACAATCTTGAAATCTGTTCAATGCATCCCTCATGCGTTCCCTGTACTTTCATCACTTTATAGAGAATTGCAAAATACAGCGTACAATCGGAATTGCTGCACTCGCTTGTGTTACCAGTGCTTTATTGACAGAAATATAAGCCTTAATATCTGAATATTTCTCATTGATTTTTTCTGCTGTCTTTGTCAGATGACGTTTTGCCTGACCAATTGTTCCATCATAATAAATTGGATAAGTCAGTTTCGGTCCAATATAAGAGTAAGCTACTGTTACGGCATTTTCAGAAAGCACACCTGCGCCGTGAAGTGTGTCCATCCAATCCATCCAGTCTTCTCCGCCCATTACTTTAATTGTACCTTCTAATTCCCCATCTTTCGCAGGTTCTACGGTCTTTGTCACAATTGTATTATTTCTTAAATCCAGACTTTTTTCTGTAAATGCTTCGCCGGTCGTCTTTAAGGAAGAAGCCCATACCGTTCCATCTGCAGTTGTTCTTCTAGGTGCTGCCAGACTGTAGATTACCATATCAACCTGTCCTAAATCTTCTTTAATCATTTCAATGACTTTTTCTTTTACTTCTAAAGAAAACGCATCTCCATTTATTGATTTTGCATAAAGTCCATTTTTTTCAGCTTCTTTTTCAAATGCAACGGTATTATACCATCCGGAGTTGCCGTGCGTTTTCCATTTGATGGCTTTTCAAACATGACTCCAATTGTGGAAGCCTGACATGCAAATGCAGCTGTAATACGGCTTGCAAGACCATATCCGGTCGATGCTCCAATTACTAATACTCTCTTTGGTCCTTCTATCGTTCCTTTATCTTTTACATAAGCAATCTGTCGTTTTACGTTCTCATAACATCCTGTCGGATGTGCGGTTGTACAAATAAACTCTCTTACCTTTGGCTCTACAATCATTTTATTTTCCTCCGCCATTTTCCTTTTCTTCTCAAATAGTTTGATTCTCAAAGTATATTATCATAAAAAGGAAATGCAAGGTTTGTTTTTTACTTCTTTTACTCCCCAGGCATAATTTCCTTTTTTCTTAACTTGTTACAATTTATTACTGCTATTTACTGTCGCATTTATTTGTTGTACTTCCAAATCCACCATTTCTGATTTCCACTACATCATCATCCACTGTGATTCCATATTCCACGAAAATGCCCTGTGCAAATCCAGTTCCGGCTTCCACATTGATTACTTTGCCTTCGTTGGAATCATTTGTAATTTTAATAAACATATGCCCCTCATTATCCGAATAAAAATAATCGCTGTCAATAATTCCTACCGTATTATTTAACTGTAAACGATATTTAAATCCAAGACCGCTTCTCGGGTAAACTTTTAAAACCCAGCCTTCTTCCATCTGTACACGGATTCCGGTTGGAATCTTAATCGTCTCCTGTGGTTTTAACTCAAAGGTAAGCGGGCTGAAGAAATCATATCCGGCACTTCCTGAAGTCGCACGCTTTGGGAGCTTAACAGCTTCATAGATACGTTCTAATTCTTCATCGGAAATCTCGCCAAAGGTATCCTGCCATCCCTCCGCAAACTGTTCTTTACTGACTTTCATAAATTTTGCAATTCGTTTCATATCGACTTAGCCCTCCGCATGCAGAATAATCTGCTTTTCTTTCAATGATTTTTGTACATCAATCACTCTCTGATTGGAACTTCCTTTCCATTTGAGTGCCACATTTTTCTTCTCTATCATAATTCTCCGTCTACCAGTACATCCAGATAATTTAAGATTTCTTCACCCTGCAAAGACTCCCATAACGCACCTGTATACAACCAGATTGTCTTGGACGGATACCTTTCTTTGATTTCTTTTGCAAGCTTTGTTACCTCAGATATATTCTGTACATAAAGCGGATCTCCACCGGAAAATGTAATTCCGGAAATATAGGCTTTTTCCAGTTGTTCAAAAATCTCCTGCTTCGCAGACTCATCAAATAAAATTCCACTGTTCGGATCCCAGGTCACAGGATTCTGACACTCTTTGCAACAATGAGAACATCCGGATACCCATAAAACTACCCGAAGTCCGTCTCCATTTAACATATCATCTTTTGTGATATTATGATAACGCATTTTTCTGCCTCCCGTAAATTTAATGTACTTTCGGAATCTTTCTGTGCTTGATTTTGTGAGAAGATTTTTTGTCAGGTATGCCCAAATTTTTGAAGCGTACGTTTAAAAAGGGAGAACCGCTTATCGCCATGTTCTCCCTCTCTAATTCTTCCTGACTTAAAATTTCTTATGCTTCTTCCGGAACGTCCTTAATACTAAAGCTGATTCGTCCCATCTTATCTTTTCCAAGACAGATTACTTTCACTTCATCACCCAGAGTCAGCACATCTTCTACACGGTTAATTCTTTCTTTTGCAATTTTTGAAATATGAACCATGCCCTCTTTTCCAGGGGCAAATTCAACAAATGCACCAAAGTCTTTTATGCTCACCACTTTACCGGTGAAAATCTGACCTTCTTTAAAATCAGTTGTAATAATTTTGATGTAATTGAGTGCTTTATCCATCATTTCTTTTTCTGTGCCGCATACAGAAACTGCACCAGTCTCATCAATATCAATTTTTACACCTGTTTCATCAATAATTGCATTGATTGTTTTTCCACGCTGTCCGACTACATCACCGATCTTATCCGGGTCAATCTGAATCTGAACAATTTTCGGTGCATATTTACTTACTTCTTTTCTCGGCTCTGCAATACATTTTTCCATTACTTCTGTCAGAATGTATTCTCTTGCTTCTTTTGTTTTTGCGATTGCTTCTTCAATAATCGGTCTTGTCAATCCATGAATTTTAATATCCATCTGAATTGCAGTAATACCATCATGTGTACCTGCAACCTTGAAATCCATATCTCCAAAGAAATCTTCCAGACCCTGAATATCTGTTAAAACAATATAATCATCGTCTGTTTCACCAGTTACCAAACCACAGGAAATACCTGCAACCGGTTTCTTAATCGGCACACCTGCTGACATCAAAGACATTGTAGATGCACAGATACTTGCCTGTGAAGTAGAACCATTTGACTCAAATGTTTCAGATACGGTACGAATTGCATAAGGGAACTCTTCCGGTGCCGGAAGAACCGGAACTAAGGCTCTTTCTGCTAATGCACCATGACCGATTTCTCGACGTCCCGGACCTCTTGACGGTTTTGTCTCACCTACAGAGTAGGACGGGAAGTTATAATGATGCATGTAACGTTTGGATGTTTCAAATTCATCCAGACCGTCCAGTCTCTGAGCTTCTGAAAGCGGAGCCAGTGTCGTAATCGTACAAATCTGTGTCTGTCCACGTGTAAACATTGCAGAACCATGTACTCTCGGAACTAAATCTGTTTCTGCTGCCAGTGGACGAATCTGTGTGATTGCACGACCGTCTGGACGTTTATGGTCTTTTAAAATCATCTTACGAACCGTTTTTTTCTGATACTGATAAACTGCTTCAGAAAGTACAGCCAGCCATTCTTCGTTTTCTGCAAATGCTTCTTCTAATTTTTCTGTAATAACACGGATATTTTCTTCTCTTGTCTGTTTGTCATCAGAGAATACAGCCTCTTCCATTTCTGCAGGAGGTACAATCTCTTTGATTGCTGTAAACAGTTCTTCCGGAACAGCGCAGCTTTCATAAGCATGCTTTTCTTTTCCACATTCAGCAACGATTGTATCAATAAAAGCAATGATTTCCTGGTTTACCTCATGTGCTTTAAAGATTGCATCAATCATTTTTGCTTCCGGAACTTCATTTGCTCCCGCTTCAATCATGATTACTTTGTCTCTTGTGGAGGCAACCGTTAACTGTAAATCAGAAATTGTTTTCTGAGCCAGTGTCGGGTTTACAATAAATTCCCCGTTAATCATACCAATCTGTGTCGCCGCACATGGACCATCAAACGGAATATCAGATACACATGTCGCAATAGAAGAGCCTAACATCGCAACAACTTCCGGATTACATTCCGGGTCTACTGACATAACCATGTTATTTAATGTTACATCATTTCTATAATCTTTTGGGAACAGTGGACGCATTGGACGGTCAATAACACGAGAAGTTAAAATCGCATGCTCACTTGCTTTCCCTTCTCTCTTATTGAATCCTCCCGGGATTTTTCCAACTGCATATAATTTTTCTTCATATTCTACACTCAGAGGGAAAAAATCAATTCCTTCTCTTGGTTTTTCAGAGGCAGTTGCTGTACACAGTAATGTGGTGTCTCCGTAATGAATAAATGCAGCACCATTTGCCTGCTTTGCTACACGGTTGATATCAACTGTCAATGTTCTGCCTGCAAGTTCCATTGAAAAACATTTGTACTCTTTGGACATCTCTTATCTCCTTTTCTAAACTAATCTGGCAGCTTCTGTCCGAAACAACTGAAAAAAACAGTTTTATTTTTACACTTATAACACTTTACTTTTCTTAAACTGTTCTTTTCAGTGGTCTCGGCTCCAGTTTTGCCGCCTTTGCTAAAACAGGGCGGAAAAAATTCCGCCCCTGGTTGTTACTGATTATTTTCTCAGACCTAATTTTTCAATTAAAGCACGGTATCTTTCGATATCAGTTTTCTTCAGATAATCAAGAAGACCACGTCTCTGACCTACCATTTTTAACAGACCTCTTCTGGAATGATGGTCTTTATGGTTGCTCTTTAAATGCTCTGTCAGCTCTTCAATTCTTGCTGTTAAAACTGCAACCTGTACTTCCGGTGAACCTGTATCACCTGGTGTTCTTGCGAATTCTGCCATAATAGCCTGTTTCTTTTCTTTTGAAATCATTTTAATTTCCTCCATTCATCTTTTTAATCGCCTGTAATTAAGAAACGGTCGGAGTGTCCGGTTTCTGAACTACGGCTGAACTCATACTTGCTCAGTATAGCACAAGATATTTCACTTGTAAAGTCCTATTGTGTTACAATTTTTCATGTAAATCTGCAAAAAATTGTCTTCCTTTTGCCATATCAATATCAAGCTGTCCCTTTAATTCCAGAAGGGATGCAAATTTACGTTCCGGACGCAGATAATGATAAAATCTTACTTCTGCTTCCTGTCCATATAAATCTTCATTACAATTAAACAAATATGTTTCCACACCCAGAAAGTTTTCTTTTACCGTTGGTTTATAACCTACATTGGAGATTCCATCGTACTCTTTTTCTCCAATTTTAGAACGAGTCAGATAAACTCCGTTTGGCGGAAATTTTTTGCTGACTGGCGGAATCAGATTCGCAGTCGGTACTCCAATCGTTCTTCCAAGCTGTCTTCCATGCACGATCTCTCCCCTGGTAAAATACTGATATCCCAAAAGAGCATTTACTTTTTCGATGTGTCCCTCTTCCAGCTCTTCCCTCACATAAGTACTACTGATTTCTCTTGTCCCGTCTGTCAGTTTTTCTACGACTTCCACCGTAAAATCATACTGTGTTCCCATCTGTTTTAATAACTCAGGGTTTCCTTTTCTTTCGTGACCAAATCGAAATCCGGTCCAACCGCCAGATAAGATACATGCAGACGTTTCACCAGAAATTCTTTTACAAATTCTTCTGCTTCCATATTCATCACAGCATCCGTAAACGGACACGCAATCAAAACATCCACTCCCAGATTCTCTGCCAGTTCCTGTCTTTCCTCATTGGTTAAAAGAGTCTTTGCCGGTTTATGATACAGCTTCACAAGAGGAGAAACATCAAAGGTAAATACGACCGTTGTACAGTTTTCTTTTTCTTTTGTTTCATGCACGCAATCAGTTTCTGATGCCCTCTGTGCAATCCGTCAAATTTTCCAAGTGTCACAGCACTTCTCTCTTGCGCTTTCAGTACAGGCACTTCGTTTGTGTAAATCATAATGTCTCCTCTTTCTGCTTCTAAAAATCCTGCGGTGTAAAAAAGATGGTGTGCACTCCAAAACATTCCCGTCTTTTCTGATACTCATAAATACCGATAAAATGTCTGTTGCTGTCATACATGCGCACTCTCGTTTTATCCGGCAGGTTCTGATGTGTTATTGCCGGTACTTTATTTCCATTATGAAGCAGTTTATCCATTTCTTTCGGCACTACAACCTCTTCATAATGAGAAAACATTTCTTCTATTGTTACAAGATGAGTATCAAATGTCCCCGCTTTTACTGCAGCCTCAATCGCAGAAAGTTTCATGCTGTCTTTTAACATAAAACGTTCTACCTGCGTACGCAGAAGAGATTCCATACAACCTCCACAGCCCAGTTTCGCACCGATATCATGGCATAAGGTTCGTATGTAAGTTCCCTTTGAACACGTTACTGAAAAACGTACCAATGGCAGATTCATTTCTAAAATCTTGATTTCATAAAGAGTTACTTTTCTTGGTTTTCGCTCAACTTCTTTTCCCTCTCTTGCAAGTTCATAAAGTTTGCGTCCGTTTACTTTCAAAGCAGAATACATCGGAGGAATCTGCTCCTGATCTCCTAAGAAACTTAAAATTGTACGCTCCACCTCTTCGTCTGTCACACTTACCGGATGTTCTTCTAACACTTTACCAGTCATATCCTGTGTATCTGTTACAATTCCAAGACGAAGAACTGCTTCATAAGTCTTTGTTTTATCTGTCAGCAATTCACAAAGCTTTGTCGCTTTTCCAAGGCAGACCGGAAGCACGCCTTCTGCTTCAGGGTCAAGTGTTCCTGTATGACCGATTTTTTTCTGTCTTAAAATTCCACGAAGCTTTGCCACTACATCATGAGAAGTATAACCCTTTTCTTTGTATACATTAATTACTCCGTTAATCACTGCATTTTTTCCTTTATTTCTTTTTCAATCTGTTTTAGCAGATTATTCATAACATCGTAAATAGACCCCTGCATCGTGCATCCGGCTGCACGTACATGACCGCCTCCTGAGAAATAAGATGCTATTTTATTTACATCTACTTTTGATTTGGAACGAAGACTTACTTTAAATTCCTGTGTCTTTGTTTCATAAATAAACACAGCCACTTCCACTCCACGGGTCAGACGAAGCTGTTCTACAATGCCATCTAACTCTTTTGGTCCTACTCCGTAAAAATCCAAATCTCTTTTTCTAAGACAACCAATGATGCATTTTTTATCTAACACCTGAATACTTTCCATCAGGCATCTTCCCAGAATCTGATTCTGCACATAGCTTTTTTCATAGAAAGACTGGTCAATGATACTGGAAAAATCAATTCCTTTTTCCATCAGCTTTGCCACAACCCGCATGGTTTCCGGTGAAGTACAGGAATATTTAAACACACCGGTATCGCTTGCAATTCCGGTATAAATTGCCTCTGCTGCCTCTTTTGTGATTTTTTCTTCTTCTAAAAGGTGAAATAACAGTTCTGATGCAGAACTCATTTCAGGTTCAATCAGATTTTCATCTGCAAACCCGTGATTACTGATATGATGATCCAGACAGATCGTCTTCTTTGCTGTTTTTAATGCTTCTCCTGCAACTCCAATTCTGTCTGGTGAACTGACATCTAAAAGAATCAACAGATCATATTCCGCCTGTGAATCATATTCCTGTTTTGCTTCTTCCAGATTTTTGATATAAGAAAATCCTTCTTTTACTGTTTCCAAATAAACATCACATTTGATATCCGGTTCATTTTCTTTTAAATACAGGTATAGTCCCATACAAGAACCAACACAATCGCCATCCGGACGTACATGTCCGGCAATGGCAACTGTTTTAATACCTGCTAATTTACTCGCTAATTTCTCCATCTTCCTGCACCTCCCCAGCTGCATCTTTATGTGTTACTTCATCAATTAATTTTGACATAGAAACTCCATATTCGATTGATTCATCCAGGATAAATCGGATTTCCGGTGTATTTCTTAAGTTTACAGTCTTAGCAAGCTGTCTTCTGATATAACCCTCTGCACTTCTTAACCCTGCAATCGTATTCTTTTTTGCTTCTTCATCACCCAGAACACTAATATAAGCTTTACAGGTTTTTAAATCCGGTGCTACTTCCACAGAAGTAACAGAGGTCATCGGGTGAATCCGCGGGTCTTGATTTCCCCACGGATAATCTGTGCAAGTTCCTTATGAACTTCCGCATTTACCCTTGTATTCTTAATACTGTTTTTTCTCATTTATAAAGCTCTCCTATCTTGGTACTTCTACCATAATATAAGCTTCCACTTTATCTTCTTCCTGAATATCGTTAAAGTCCTCAAATACAAGACCACATTCATATCCTGCTTTTACTTCTTTTACGTCATCTTTGAAGCGTTTTAAGGAAGCAAGATTTCCTTCATAAATCTGTTCTTCGCCTCTTGTAATACGAACTTTACAGTTTCTCTGGAAGATACCGTCTAATACATAACCACCTGCGATAGTACCGACTCCGGAAGCTTTGAATGTCTGACGAACTTCTGCATGACCAATTACTTTTTCTTCGTATACAGGATCAAGCATACCTTTCATAGCTGCTTCTACATCTTCGATTGCCTGATAAATAACTTTATACAGACGTACATCTACGCCCTCCTGGTCTGCAATTGTTTTTGCAGTCGCATCCGGACGTACATTAAATCCGATAATGATGGCATTTGATGCACTTGCAAGAGATACATCAGATTCTGTGATTGCACCAACTCCACCGTGGATTACTTTTACTACAACTTCTTCATTAGAAAGTTTAACAAGACTCTGTTTTACCGCTTCTACAGAACCCTGTACATCGGCTTTTACGATAATTGGCAATTCCTTTAAGTTACCGGCCTGAATCTGGGAGAATAAATCATCCAGAGACATTTTTGCTTTTGTTTCTTCAAGCAGACGATTCTTGTTTTCAGAAACGAAGGTAGCAGCAAAGCTTTTCGCTTCTTTATCATTTTCTGTTGCAACTAAGATTTCACCTGCATTTGGAACATCGCTTAAACCAAGAATTTCAACCGGTGTAGACGGACCTGCCTCTTTTACTCTCTTTCCTTTATCATCCATCATCGCACGTACTTTACCAGAGCATGCACCTGCTGCAATGGAGTCACCAACTTTTAAAGTACCTTTCTGTACTAAAATTGTTGCAACCGGACCTTTTCCTTTATCCAGTTCGGCTTCAATAACAAGACCTCTTGCTCTTCTCTTTGGATTTGCTTTTAATTCTTCTACTTCTGCTGTTAACAGAATCATCTCTAAGAGGGTATCAATTCCTTCTCCTGTGTGTGCGGAAACCGGAACAAAGATTGTGCTTCCACCCCAGTCTTCCGGAATTAATTCATACTCGGATAATTCCTGTTTTACACGTTCTACATTTGCGCTTGGTTTATCAATCTTGTTGATTGCAACAATGATTTCTACTCCAGCAGCTTTTGCATGGTTAATTGCTTCAATTGTCTGAGGCATAACACCATCATCTGCTGCAACGACAAGAATTGCAATATCTGTTGCATTTGCACCACGCATACGCATTGCGGTAAACGCTTCATGTCCCGGTGTGTCTAAGAAAGTAATCTTCTGTCCGTTGATTGTTACAACGTAAGCACCAATATGCTGTGTGATACCACCTGCTTCTCGGTCTGTAACATGAGTATTTCTGATACAGTCAAGCAAAGAAGTTTTACCATGGTCAACGTGTCCCATAACACAGACAACCGGCGGTCTTGAAACTAAGAGGCTTTCATCTTCCTCTTCTTCTTTTAAGAGTTCTTCGATGACATCGATTTTTTCTTCCGGTTCTGCAATAATATCATAATCGAGTGCGATTTCCTGTGCTTTTTCAAAATCAATTTCATGGTTTACTGTAACCATGATACCATCCATAAACAGTTTCTTAACGATAACAGATGGCTGCATCTTCATTTTTTCAGCCAGTTCACGGATTGTCATTTTTTCCGGAAGTGTAATTTCCTTTACTTCTTCCTTCTTTTCTTCTACTTTCGGCTGAGTACGTGGTTTCTGAAGTGCTTTTGGAAGTCTCTGGTTTGGTCTTCTTCCTCCACCCTGATTTGGACGTTTTCCGCCTTTGTTATTATTCTGATATTCATCTTTACGAACATCTTTTTTCTTATTGTCTCTGTTTGCCTTACGGCTGTCTTTTTCTACAAACTCTAACTTCGGAACTTCAAATTTGCTTCCTTTGTCATTATTTCTGAATCCACCCTGACGATTGTCATTGTTTCTTACTCCGCCCTGGCGATTGTCGTTGTTTCTGAATCCGCCCTGACGATTGTCATTGTTTCTAAATCCGCCACCCTGACGGTTTTCATTATTTCTTGGTCCACCGCCCTGACGATTGTCATTGTTTCTGTATCCACCTTGCGATTGTCGTTGTTTCTAAATCCGCCCTGACGATTGTCATTGTTTCTAAATCCACCCTGCGGCTCTCATTATTTCTTGAGCCACCCTGACGGTTCTCGTTATTTCTGTATCCACCCTGACGGTTCTCGTTGTTTCTTACTCCGCCTTGACGATTGTCATTATTTCTGTATCCGCCCTGACGGTTTTCTCCACGGTTCTCTCCGTTATTATAGCGGTTTGGACGGTCCCCTGTATTTCCCTGACGGTTCTCATTGTTTCTATAATTTCTCTGACGGTTATCGCCTGTATTTCTTCCCTGATTTCTTGTCTGTCCTGACTGTTCATGTCTGTTTTGTGTATTATTTGTATTTTCCGTTTTCATGCCTCCCTGTACCGGATTTTCTCTCTCCGGCTGACGGCTTCCTGCTTTTTTCTCCGGTTTATGACTTGCATTTTGCGGACGAAAAACCTGAATCAGTTTTTTCTTTGGCTTTTCTTCTGATTCCGGCATTGCAGCAGCTGTCACATTCCCCTTTCTAAAATTTGCCCGTACCATTTCTGCATCTTTATCTTCCACGGTACTCATGTGACTTTTCACATCTATATTTTTAGATTTCAAAAAATCCATTACGTCTTTATTGGTTTTTCCAAATTCTTTTGCGAGTTCATGTACTCTTTGTTTTGACATATACCTGCCTCCTTCATTTAGCTACCTGCCTGCTCTAACTTTTTTGTCATGGCCTTTGCAAAATTTTCATCTGTCACTGCGATTAATGCCCGATACTCTTTTCCAATGGCCCTTCCCAATTCCTCCTTTGTTCCGATATTATAAAGCGGTACTTCATAAAACACACACATATCATGAGCACTTTTCTTTGTATTCTTAGAAGCATCTTCTGCTACCAGTACAAGATGTGCTTTTCCCTCTTTCACGTATTTTTCCACGGCGAACTCACCGCTTACCACTTTCCCGGCTTTCATTGCCAGCCCGAGAAGAGACAATTGTTTATTTAGACTCAAGTTTATCAAACTCCTTTTTGAGGCTTTCGTATACATCCGGTGAAATCGGCATTTTCAAAGAACGCTCAATTCCTTTGTTTTTTTCTGCCTTTTCCAGACATTCTTTCTGAAAACAAAGATAAGCGCCTCTTCCGTTTTTACGTCCGGTATCATCTAATACCACTACGTTTTCCGGAGTCTTTAATACGCGAAGCATTTCTT
>ENA-OQCN01001449-OQCN01001449.1-human-gut-metagenome-genome-assembly--contig:-NODE-1449-length-11732-cov-3.370013_pt1 | contig 11732 bp, 15 predicted proteins | sample MGYA00242497_ERZ504576 | MGnify/ENA primary metagenome ERZ504576 (study PRJEB26092, sample SAMD00036296) | human gut metagenome | host: Homo sapiens | study: EMG produced TPA metagenomics assembly of...
TTTTATTTTACATATTGCCATCTTTATCTTCCATACTAAGCAATAAAGTATGTTCAGAACGTTCCATGTGATATTCAGAAGCTTTTTGTGCAGCAACTGCATCACCTTGAGCAATAGTATCTACAATACGACGATGTTCTTCTAAAGTTTCTTCCAAACGACCAGGATAAGCCATGGATTTTGCACGGAAACTTGTCAATTGTTCGCGTAAATTATAAATAATACCTACTAAACGATTATTTCTGCTTGCTTGATATAAAATATCATGGAATTTCGTATCAGCTTCAACGATTTTTTCCATATTTTTTTCTTTTATAGCTTCACCAATGACAACTAATAATCTTTGTAAATGTTCAAGTTCTTCATCAGTGATACGTTCAGCAGCAAGTCCACTAGCTAAAGAATCTAGTGAAGTTCTAATTTCAAAAACTTCATTAATATCTTTAATGGATAAATTGGATACATATGTACCACGGCGAGGCATCATAATTACATAGCCTTCTAATTCCAATTTACGAATTGCCTCTCTAACAGGAGTACGACTAACACCTAGTTGTTCAGCTAAATGAATTTCCATTAAGCGTTCGCCTGGTTTTAAAATACCTTTTCTTATAGCATCACGCAAAGTTTCAAAAACTACTTCACGTAAAGGTTGATAACTATCTAACTTTATCGGTGTAAGTTTATTGCTCATGTTTATTCCTCCATTAAAAATTTTTTTCTGCTGTTTCTACAGCAAATACATCTGCATCAAAATCCAACTGTATTTTACTTACTATATCTTTTGCTTTTTGACTATCTTCTACAATGGCAAAAACTGTTGGACCACTGCCAGACATCATTGCAGCCATTGCTCCATAATCAGAAAGTTTTTGTTTTATTTTAGCTATCTCAGGATATTCTGGGATAGTTACATATTCTAAGACATTGCCTAAAGCTTTACAAATACCTTGTAAATCTTTTTTTATTAAAGATTTGCGCATTGCTTTATTATCAGGATGAATTACACTATCTTGCACTTTATGATAATTTTTATATACCCATGCTGTAGATACATCTACTTTTGGTTTTACTAAAACAATATTTGTTTTTGGCATAGCTGAAATTTCTTGTAAAATCTCACCTCTACCAGTCGCTAACATTGTTCCACCCATCAAGCAAAATGATATATCTGAACCTAATTGTTCTGCCATCTTACATAAAGCATTAATGCCTAAATTCATTTCAAATAATTCATTTAATCCTCTAAATACAGCAGCAGCATCTGTGCTACCACCAGCTAATCCAGCAGCTACAGGTATTCTTTTGATTAAATTAATTTCTACACCACTGTTTATCTTATATGTATCTAAAAATAATTTTGCTGCTTTATAAATTAAATTATCTTCTGGCTTTGCTACACCTTTGACATCACCATGAAGTATAATACCTTCTTCTGCATCAAGTTTAGTAAAAGTCAATGTATCAAATAAATTAATAGATTGCATAACCATACTAACTTCATGATAACCATCTGTTCTTTTGCCTAAAATATCCAAAGTAAGATTTATTTTCGCATTTGCATTTATTGTTACCATCTTATTCATCCTATCAATATCTTGTACTTAAAATACATTACTCATTCTTAAAAGATTTTATCATTCTATCAATAAAAAGTCTACTATCTCATATATTATTGTTAATTCTATCAATTCAAAAAATCTTTTTTTCTACTTGTACACGAATGTACTAAAAAGTACAAAAAGGGCAAAATATTTACCTTTCATAAATACTTGCCCCTTCATTATTTTTACAAATTTATCAATCGCTTCTTTTAATTTATCAATTGCCTCTTGGTCATTTTCCTTTACCGCTTCTACTAAACAATGTTCTATATGGTCTTGCAAAATTATCTTAGAGACATTTTTTATCGCTGAATTAACAGCTGATAATTGGATTAATACATCACTACAATCTCTATTTTGCTCCACCATACGTTTTACTGCACTTAAATGACCAATAGCTCTTGATAAGCGATTTAATACAGCTTTTGTCTGCGTATGCGTGTGTGTATGTCCATGATGAGCATGTACCGTTCCGTCTTCATGAACATGCCAAGCTGAATTTATTTCCTTATCATTATCATTTATTTCCATTTAGCAAAAACCTCACTTTTTTTCTTGAGCATTCTTTGCCAAAAAAAATCTCTTTTTGTAATTCGTTAAATTGTTCCATAGACATTACTACAATGTTTTTACCACTACTGCGCTGTACAATCAATGTTTCTTTTTCATCAACAACTTTATCAGCATAAATAGTAAATTCATTTAATAAATCAGAAGATGATATAGCCATCATATATATCACATCCTTTCCAACTAAAATAATAAAATATAACACAATTTATATTAACAAGAAGAAATTCCCAATCTAGGGTGCTTCACAGGTTTTAAACTGCGTTTACGAATAATCGTTAAAGCCTCACTCATGGAAATATCTTCTCGTGAAGAATTTTCTTCAAAAACACAAATAGGATTTTTCACACCTATCTCTGAAGCTGGCATATATACATATTCTAAATTGACATTATCTCCATAGATAACACCATCACATAAATTAGCTTCAATCAAAGTTCTCATAAAAACCTCTTTACTCTAAAACATATTCTTTCGCCACAATACTGTCGCACAGATACCAGCTAAAAGCACGGCTAAAATACAAATATCCAAAAATGCCAATGGATTTTCTGACATAGGCACTTCCACATTCATGCCAAAAAAGCTAGAGATTACAGTCGGTATAGCTAAAATAATTGTCATAGCAGCTAAAAAACGCATTACTAAGTTCAAGTTATTCGACATTATCGAAGAAAAGGTATCAGCAAGCCTAGCCAAAATTGTACTATACATCTCAACCATTTCTCGAGCCTGTTTATTTTCAATAATTACATCTTCTAGTAAATCTTCATCTTCTTTCGTATAAACTTTATAATATTTTGCAAACTATGATTAGAGCGCAAACGCATGAGTTTTTCAAGCACTGCACCATTAGAACGCAAAGAAGCATTAAAATAAGTAAGTGCTTTTTGTAATTCCAATAAACGTAAAATCTCTCTATTTTCAGTGGACTCACGCAATCTAGCTTCAATTTCATCAGAAAGTTTATCTATTTGACGAAGATATTTCAAATAATATGTAACAGATTTGTACAAAATTTGAAATAAAAAGCGTGTTTTCTTGAAGGTGCGAAAAGAACGATATGTTCTTTCATTAAAATCTGAAATCACAGGCGTATCTTCTAAGCATACAGTGATAATATAATCTGGAGTCAAGATAATCGCTAATGGCAAAGTATCATAAGATTCAAATGTTCTCATCACTGGCACATTAGTCAAAATCATAATCGAATTATCTTCTATATCTGTATGTGAACGTTCCTCATTATCTAGTGCTGAACGCAAAAAATCTGGTTCTACTTGAGTTAAATTACCTACTACTTTCAATTCATAAGGAGTAGGCGCCACTATATTTATCCATGCTCCTTTTTCCAATGATTTTAATGTCAATTCCTTTAAAGGACCTGTTTCCATGGATTTATAGATTTTCAACATTGCGATAGATTTCTCCCTTCTCTAAAAAACCTACCACAATTTATTATTTAACTAAAAATTTTGTAATATCTTTGATAAATAATCGGGTAGGTATCCTCTATATTTATTTTCTTGATAATTTAACTTGTTACTCTCCGGATACTCGTCCATAATTATTCACCAACCTTTATAATTTAAGATATTGCATAATTAAGTATAATTCATATGATATAACTTATCAAGCATATCAATAACTATAGTTTTTCCTCTCACTTAACTTTTTAAATTAATAGTTGACAACTATAAAAAACTTGCTATACTTATATAGCAACTAATGGAGAGGTGTCCGAGTGGTTTAAGGAGCTGGTCTTGAAAACCAGTGATTCCGAAAGGGACCGTGGGTTCGAATCCCACCCTCTCCGCCATTAAATTAAATGATACAGGGAAATATTTCAAAGTGTTTCAAAGTCTTGATAAATCTAGTATTTAAAGGCTTTTTAGTAGTTTGAAGTATTTCCTTTTTTTATTGCTTTTAAAAAGTTTGCCCCTTTTTTTAACAGACTCTTATCATTTAATAATTTATATAATACAATCATTAATTATAGAATTAAACTTATTGTACAAAAATAGATAAAATCTTTTTCTAAAAACAGATTGACTATAGGCGACACTATACTTTATAATAGAAAAAAATATTTCAAACCGAGGTTTTTTCTATGTTAAACTTACGTACAATGTATAGATTACGCCGACTTATTAATGTTATGTTACCTGTATTAGCTACGCAATTAGCAATCATTGGCATGAACTTTTTTGATGCTACAATGTCTGGTCATGCTGGTGCAGAACAACTTGCTGGTTCATCTATCGGTGGAAGCCTTATGATGCCTATTATTGCAAGTTCTACAGGTATTTTAATGGCTGCTACGCTATAATTGCCCATTTGATTGGTAAAAATGAAAAAGATAGCATAGCTACCGTTATTCATTCCGGACTGATTTTATCTATTATTATCGAATTGATTTTACTTTTAGCTTATTTCTTCTTTATTGATGATATTTTAGCTATCTTAACACTTGAACCTGATGTATATTATATAGCTAAATACTATATGTTAGCTTTAATCATTGGTTTAAGTGGTGGCTTATTGACTTTCCCACTTCGTTCTTTAACAGATACTGTAGCAGGCACTGCTGTTTCCATGAAAATTTATCTATTAGCATTACCTATCAATGCCTTTTTAAACTATTGTTTCATCTATGGTAATTTTGGTGCCCCTAAATTAGGTGGTATCGGTGCAGGTGTAGCAACTGCTATCACTTATTATATTTTACTATTTATTTTTATCGCTATAATTATCAATAATCCTCAATTTAAAAATCTAGCTTTATTCAATTTTAAATTTTCCTTAAAAAGTATCAAAGAATACTTAGGCATTGGTATTCCTAATGGCATGGGTATTTTTATGGAAGCTAGTTTATTTGGTTTCATCATCATCTTCATCAGTAAATTCGGTACAAATTATATAGCAGCTCATCAAGCGGCTATGAGTTTTTCTAGTGTTTTATATATGTTGCCATTGAGCTTTTCTCTAGCTTTAACAATCATTATTGGTATTGAAGTAGGGGCTAAGCGATACTTAGAGGCTAAAAAATATGCTTATCTAGGTTTGATTGTATCCTTCCTTTGCGTATTATCAATTGTCGGCTTAGTATTTTACTTCCGTGATTATATAGCACTTTTATATGCTACAGATACTACTTTATTAACATATATTGCTCATTTCTTAATTTATACGGCAGCATGGCAATTATTCGATGCGATTGCTTGTCCAATCCAAGGTATCTTGCGTGGTTACAAAGATGTAAAAGCTGCCTTTTATGTAAGTATGCTTGCTTATTGGGGTATTTGCTTACCTTTAGGTATGTTTCTTGATTATTTCATGACTCAAGGAGCATTTGCTTATTGGCAAAGTATGGTACTTGGTGTTGCTACTTCTGCTGTATTATTATTTTTTAGACTCCGTTACATTGAAAAACGATTTATTTAATAATCGTATAAAAAAGGAGAAATTGAATTTAAATTCAATTTCTCCTTTTTATTTGTCTTTTATAGCTCTTATTTTTTGCTAAATCTACCATTAATTTTACTGTAGCTGCTTCTACTGATAATTTTCCTGCTGGTATTACGCCTGCTCTGCAAGCTTTTATACCAACTTCATATCTATCCATATGCACTCCATCAAATAAACATTGTGTAGTACAAACAATTTTTACACCTTGTTTACTAAGTTCTTCAATAGCGCCTACAATATCTCTTTGTTTCTCTTTAGCAAAAGGTATTCCACCTGCACCATATGCTTCGATAACTATACCTTTATAACCCATTTTAGCTAAATTAAATAAAAGTTCACTATCTAATCCTGGCATGATTTTTATTTGTGCTACTTTTAATTCTAAATCACTATGAACTTTAAAACTTCCATTCACTTGAGGATTTTCATATTCATTCCATTTTATATTATTTCCTTCAAAAGTAGCTACTGGCATTTTATTTATACTTTGAATTGAACGCATATCTTTACTGTATAATTTTTTAGCCCATAAACCTTCTATTATTTGACCGCCACAAACAGCAAATACACCTATTTTTTCTGAACTTGCCATCGCAAAAGCTGCGTTTAAATTAAATTTTGCATCAGTATTTTCTTCTTCAATAGTTAATTGTGAACCAATTACTACTACAGGTTTTGCTAAATTCTCCAACATATAATGAAGTGCACAACATGTCCAATTCAATGTATCTGTACCATGAGTTATTACAAAACCATCATATTGTTCATATAATTTTTCAATATAACCTGCGATATATTGCCAATCTTCTGGTTGTAAATTCGTGCTATCTAACTGCATGATATCATAACAATCTATATGAGCATAATCTTTTAAATTCGGTACCATATCTAACATTTCTTTAGCTGTAAATCCTGGCACAAGTCCATTTTCACTAGGACGTGAAGCTATAGTACCGCCTGTTGCTAACCAACAAATTTTCTTCATAAAATCCTCACCATCATTTTAATTCATTATTCATTTCATTATCCAATTCACTTTGATATTGTTCATACGCTTCTATATCATATTTTAGACCAGACAAAGCTCTTTTCGCTATTGCTACAGGGCAATCAGGCGTACAAACTGGACATTTTCCGCATAATTCTTCTACAGCTACTAAAGCTTTTTTTACTTGTTCTACAGTTGCCATATATTTGCTCCTAAATTAAATTTCCATCAATTATTTACAATATCTGGAAAATTAGCTCGTAAATAATCACCTACTAATTCTCCGATATGTTTTTTACCTTCAAAATCAGGATGCAGACCATCAGTTGTCATATTATCTGCTAAATAACCTTGCTCGTCCATCAACCTGATGCCACATCTACATGATACGGTTGTTTTTCTATCCATTCATTTATTTTTAGACGTTCTTTATCCCACCCTTCACTGATATCTAAATTTATAACAGATTTCATTCTTGGTGGATTTACAGAAGTTACTGTTAAAAATACAGGAATAATATTATGTTGCTGACATTTTTGTTTTATCGATGTTAAATTATTAATTACAGTTTCCGCTTTCACCCCTGTACGTATATCATTTACACCCCCCATAACAACCAATATCTTAGGATTAAATGATAATACATCATTATCAAAACGATTTAACATATTTGAGGTTAAATTTCCACTAAAACCAATATTTAATACAGGTAAATTAGCATAAGTTTCCCAATTATATAAAGTCGCACTAGGTGGAGTGCTTACAGCTCCCCCTCCATGAGTGATACTATCGCCTAATGCTGCCACTTTTACATTATCTTGTTTTACAGTGAAATAACTATTTTTAGCTTCAGCTAATTTATGGTTATTCTTGTCATATGCCTGTACATTGAAAAAATAAAGTCCTTTTTTTGTATAAGCTTTATTATCATAATAATCCATGCCTTGTGGGCAAGTATATGATGCTATTTTTTCTATATTATTAAAATCATATTTAGGCACATAAAATACATCTATTTTATAATGGTCTGCATTTTTTACAGGCACCCATGAATATACAGGATAAACTGGCATATAATCCATTTTATCAAAATGAGTAGTGATTTTTAGCGGTGATATTTCTACATCTTTTGCCACCAAATATGTAGCATATTCACGTCTAGTAAAATCTTCTAATTTATATTCATCACCCTTGTTTTGCCAATTGAGTTTATACATTTCCCCCTTGTGTAATAATCTAGGTTTTGTATAATCTGATACTGGCACTTTATTTTCATCTAAACCTCTGACTTGCCATTTTAAATTCTGTGATAAATTCACTTCACTATTATCTAATTGATAGCCAGATGCATAGATATTGTATTTTGTAAATAATACTTCTTGCGTATCTATATTTTTTACAATTAATTCATACATAACAGCATTTGGGATTTCTGGCCAATTTAAAATAGCTGACTTAAACTCTACATTTTCGACTTTATTTTCAGTAGCATTATCTAAAGTTTTACTTGGTATGATATTTTCTTCTTTAGCTAATATTGTAGTTTTTTCTTTTTTATCCGTATTTTTATCAATATTACCTGTATTATCCATTTTATCTGTTTTTATTTTAGCCTCTTTTGTTTGCACTAAAGCTTGTTTAGAAGGAACTTGTGCAAAGGTTAAATTTACATTCATAAAATTTAAAATGCTTACAGCTAACACAGTTCTTATAAAAAATTTTTTTAATTTCACTTTATTCTCCCTACTAAATAAAACAGATAGAAAATTCTTCAATCTTCTATCTGTTTAAAATATTTTTTAAGTTCTAATATCTTTTGCGTTTAGATGAAGAAGCAAAACCCAATTGTTCCCTATATTTCATAACTGTTCTTCGTGATATTTTCATACCATTTTCATTCAAAATATTTGTTAATTGTTGGTCACTAAGCGGTTTTGCTTTATTTTCATTTTCAATGAGTTCTTTTATTTTTGCTTTTACCTTATCAGCGATTATGTCTTCTTCTCCGTTTTGTTTGCTTACACTACCTGCAAAAAACTTCTTTAAAGCCACTATACCATAAGGCATTTCCATATATTTATTAGCAACTGTTCTACTAACAGTTGATTCATGTACACCAATATTTTCAGCAACAGTTTTCATAAGTAAAGGCTTCATATAGGATAAGCCTTTATAAAATACCATTTCTTGTTGTTTTACAATCTCATTTACTACTTCAATAAAGTTATACGTCTTTGTTCTATACTTTTAATCAACCAAATGGCAGAATTTACATGTTGTTCAATATATTTTTTACTATGCGTATCTAATATATCTCTTTTATAGCAAAGACTGTTTACTCGTAATTTAGGTACATTCGTTTCATTTATAATTACTTCTAACTGTCCGTTAATATCCCTAACTACTACATCAGGTACAATATATTCTAAATTTTCTTTACCAAAAGATGCTCCTGGTTTTGGGTTAAAAGTGCGAATTATATCTATCGCTTCTTGTACTTGTATAGGTTCTACATTTTCTAATGTAGCTATCTCTTTTATTTTTCCCTCAGCTACTTTTGGTAAATATTTATCTATAATAGCTTTCATAATTCCGTCATATACATTAATTTTCTTTGCCTGTATAGCTAAACACTCTGGTAAATCTCTCGCCGCAATTCCTATTGGTTCTAATATTTGAATTTTTGCCAAAACATTTTCTATTATCTTTTCATTTATTTTCAATAATGATGATATTTCAGCTGTACTCACTCTTAAATATCCTGCTGCATCTAATAATCCAATGATATATCTAGCTACTTTTATCTCTTGTTTATCGTTAAAAGTAAAATCCACTTGTTCTGATAAATATTCTTCTAATGTCTGATTATTTCTCGTGAACTCTTTTACTTTAAAATCATCGTCATTTGCTACAGGTTCAGGCTTTTCATCATCTTTGTTTAAGTATTCTAAAAAATCCATAGTTTTATCAAAGTTAGAAGCAGGCTCAAGCTCATGTTCTGAGCTTGAGTCTATTTCTAAAGTCGGATTTTCCATATATTCTTTTTCGATGAGTTCGCCTAATTCATGGGCAGATAATTGTAAAATATTTATGGATTGCTGAAGTTTTGGTGTCATTAACAATTTTTGTTTTAAATTTAACGATAATGACTGCTTCATTGTTTTTTCCTCTTTAAATTAGCATTCAACAGGTTCCATAGCTGCAGCGAGTGCTGCACCAAGTGCAGAACCACCATTTTCTAATACAAGTTCTAATTTGTCAGCTTCTTCGCCTAAAATTTCATAAATAGCTTTTTGCATATTGTCTTTTATTGTAGGCATTTTTTCATATACAGAACCATCTACAGCTACAAATTGTTTTGGAATACCACCATTTGGATATAAATGCCACATAATACCGCAATAAGTAGCAACTACTAATCTTGCAGAACGGCTAGCGATTGTTTCAGCTAAAGCTTTTACCCAAATAGCATCATCTGTAGTTATATCTGCATTGGTTTTTGCTTTTAATAAATCACATACTCCATCTAAACTATCGCTGTTATCAGCTAAAATAGTGGATATATCAATACTTGTGAATTCTACTTTGCCAATATTCCAAGCATCATCTAAGCAATAAGATAATAATTCACCCATATAACGACCAGAAACCATTTTTTCTAAACGTTGTTCATATTGTTTTTCAGATTCCATATCTAATTTGTAATCATATTTATTGATAGCGAGTTTATTAAATCCGCCAGATTCCATATTTATAACCATTGCAGGTTTGCCCATACCAGTGAATGTTTCATAATAGCATGTATTATGACCTGTAGCATAGATAGAACCAATATTTACATTACCTAATTTGTATGCAGCTGCTAATAAAACTGCTACTGTATCATTGATAACTGCTGTTGGTTCAACATTTGTAAGATTTTTACGAGCTAAAGCTGCTTTTAATAAATCATTTACAACTTCACCTTCAACACCTTTTGTTGCAAATTCTTTAGTCCAAATGATAAGACGTGCATTATAAATATTTGTCTGAGAAGAAGGGAAAGAGAAAGTATGTCCTAATAAATATTTTTTATCGCGATTGCCATCAACAGCTTCTTCTATCATATCAGCAATAAAATCAAATAATTCATCAGCATTTGCATCAGCGCAAATAAAATCATATTCGCCTGGCACTACTAATGGTTTAGCAACTTTTTTAATAACTTCGAATTTGCCTTCACCATCTAAACGAATTAAAACTACACGAAGATTTGTGCCACCAAAATCAAGTGCTAAGTATTCTCCTGTTTCTTTACCAGTAGGTAAACCGATATAAGATGGTAACATACGTAAAGAAGATTCTCCTGTTTCTTTTACGCCATGTTCTATATCATAGCGAAAAGATGCTGCTACATCTTTTATGGCATCGCTATCAAGTGTAAATTCATCAATCATTTCTTGAAATTTTTTGTTATCCATCGAATTATTTTGCCCCTTTTTTATCTAAAAGTGAACTACTCTTCATTTGTAAATGAGAGCTTCTTGGGAAATAATTAGCAATCTAACTATATCTGCCAAGCACTACGGCTAGTCCCTAACCTGAATTTATATAATGATTTACATTTTATTTATCAATATTTTGCATAAATTAGGCGATTTTCGCCCATTAAATTAAAATCTTCCTTTAGGAATTACTTCCATCCAGTTTCCATCTGGGTCATTGATAAAATAAATACCCATTTCTTTATTTTCATAGCAAATGCAGCCCATTTTTTCATGGAGTTCATGCGCTTTTTCATAATCGTCTACTTCAAAAGCTATATGGAATGTATTATCACCTAAATTATAAGCTTCTTTTTGACCTTTTATCCATGATAATTCTAATTGATGAGTTGTTTCATCATCGCCCATATAAACTAAAGTAAATTCTGGTGTATCTAAACAGTCTACTTCTTTCAAGCCTAAGGCTTTATTATAAAAATCAATTGATTTTTCTAAATCTAAAACATATATATTACTATGCAAAAATTTGAAATTCATACCCACACCCCATATCTATTGATCTTTTTATATCTTATTAGCATTAGATTAGAAATGTTGAAACAAATACGCTTTGCCTTA
>ENA-OQCN01001450-OQCN01001450.1-human-gut-metagenome-genome-assembly--contig:-NODE-1450-length-11729-cov-4.683417_pt1 | contig 11729 bp, 17 predicted proteins | sample MGYA00242497_ERZ504576 | MGnify/ENA primary metagenome ERZ504576 (study PRJEB26092, sample SAMD00036296) | human gut metagenome | host: Homo sapiens | study: EMG produced TPA metagenomics assembly of...
TGTTTTTACCAATGCCAGAGAATACAGCTCCTGCTTTGGGGGTAGTGGATCTTTCAAATTTATCTGGATGTGCTTGTAGTAGTTCATCTACACAATCCCATCCATTACCTGTAAAGCCAGGATCATATCCATAGATTCATAGAATCTTCCCCAGGCAAACCATGTGCATTGGCCATATAAGCCCGATTTAGCATATGGATTCTTTGTAATCCATGCTCCATGTTATTAAAGTTAGGATTAGTTCCACCTCTAAAGGTAATACCGACATATCGCATAACATGATCTACATAAGATGGATCTCCATATCCTGATACATTCAATTCTTGCTTTTTCATATCGGAGAATTGCTGTGCATTGTATTTGGAATAACCACCAAAATTAGAAATTGCCCAATCAATATAGCCAGACCCATAGTTGTATCCTTGCAAAGCTAGATAGATATGTTCTGTATCCGATGGATCTTTTACATTTGCCTTTTTAACACAATCCGAAAAGGTATGTGTACCAACATCAATAGAATATTCCGGTTCTGTAATACCATTAGGAACTCTAGGATATTTTGTATTATATCCTGATTCACTAGCTTGCATAGGATCAGTTCCTTTACCACCAGATTCCTGCATCATAATGGCTTGAATTAAAGATACATAATCTTCTATATCGTATTCTATTGCATATTTTCGAATCGTATTCTTCATACGCAATAACTTCTTCACTTAAAGAAACAATTTCACTGTTAGATCCACCATCTTGCGTTAATACACTAAATGTTCCAACAAACAGAGTAATCACAATCAATAAAATCAATCCTGTTCCAAAAGAAAAGAGTGTATTCAATGTAGATACACTCTTCTTAACAATATGAAATGATTTCTTTATAGCGTGTGTTGTATTTTGGACAATAGGCTTGGAAACAAATTGTTCTGTAGACTTTTTCATCTTTGAAGCATTCACTTTATTCACAACATGCTTCTTTGCCTTGGACATATAAGAAGTTCTTTGTGGATGAATATCATGATTTGATTCAATAATCGCTTTCTTATTAGATGATTTGATCTTATATTCGTGATGCTTTTGTTTAATAAACTTTGTAGTACGATGTTTAGATTCAATCACAGTTTGTTTTGCTGCAACACTTACTTTATTTGTAGCCTGTATCTGTGCATTGGATTTAACAGAAGCTTCTTCTTTTCTATCAACATTTTTATTATGAATTGTTTGCTGTTTAATAAAATGCTGAATATTTCCTTTTGTATCCTTTGTTTTGATAGCTTGCATTTTTTGTTTTGTCTTAATATCTCTCAAATTCATCAACTCCTTTGTATATAAAAAGGCAGGACTGCATAACTTACAATCCTGCATATAATTAATCTAATGAAACAAATTCAGTTTCAACTGATGAAGAGATTCCGTTTACCCATTGATTTAAGAAAAAATCATTTTTCTTTGGAAATTCATCTATTAATTTGTGACCTCGCTTGATTTCTATTTCTTCGGAAAAAGCTGTATTATCTTTTTCAAAGTAGATATCCTTATTTTCTAAATGAAATATAATTGCTCTTGTTATCCATATTTCATAGATTTCATTAGAAATTTTCGCTTTTGAAGCTCATTTACTAAAGTGATTTTCTTCACTATTTCATTAACTGGAGTGTCAATTTGGTCTGTATCTTCAAAAAAAGAACGAATGTCTTCTGTATGCACTTCTTTAAATGTCCATAAAGCGATATCGTCTACTGAATCAAAGTATTCGATAGATTTTTGCTCATTTCGAAGTTCAAATGTTTTATCATCAATATAAATCCCTACGATTCCGGTCACACTGTTTGTGTACTCAAATGGATCGCAACGGTATTTTTTGAAACACTTACCAATCAATGTCTTGAAATAAGATTCATTGAGTCTAAAATCTTGAATTTTTGTCATTTCTTATCTTTCTCCTTTACAAAGTGTATCTTTTGTTGTTTAATCCCACCTGATTCTTTGCTTCGTTTAATGTTGATATCAACTGCTGGAGTTCCATCAGATGAAGATATTTTTCTGTAAGAAACAATAGTCCCATCTGCTAGTTTTGCAACAGTCCCTTTTCCATTAGGAAGATTTTTTTCAATTGCTCCATGTGTTAATTTGTTATAAAAATCAGTCGAAGTAGATATTGGATTCTTGCTCTCAATGTGTCTAGTACGCTCTTTAGTACTGTCTCCACGAGTTCCAAAATATCCATTAGAAAATGAGTATTTTGATGTTAAACTTGGCAAATTTTCAGTAATAGAGTGGTGGTAAGCAGTACCATCTTTATATATACCTGTTCCCATTCATTCACCCTTAATGTGAGTTGTTTCAAATTCACTAGGAAATCTATAGAATAAATTTGAATCAAGGTAATCATTGAAAACAGATTCAGGCATAAAACCATGTACAATCACTGCAGATGGTTCAAGTTGCTTTATCATTTCATTTAATCCAATTTTGAACATTTCTTTTTGTGCACTACTTCTTATACAACCATGGGTACTTATGCTAACAATACTATGTTTTGGAACACCTAGGAAACAGTATTCAAAACTTTTTGTATCACTCCATCGAATATTTGGAATAACTGGAATGCCTTGTTTTTGTAAATAAAATCCAATGGCTCTATTAAAATATGTGTTCGTTTGCTGCAAACATTGTGCTTGATTGATGAGCATAGAACAGTCAGGGGTAATAACACCATCAAATTGTTTTAATTTGTCAACATATTTTGTTGTTGAAGTTAATACTTGAGAAAATTGATAATCATGGATATAGAAATGAACATATTTATTTTTATCTTTTTCTGTACCAATTTTATTGAAGGGGACTAGCCCTTTTGGAATTTGTGTGTTTTTTAAATCTAGTAACATAGGGATACCTGGATTGCCAACTAAAATGGCTCCTTTTGTTAAATAGCTTGAAAGCCATCATCTAAAATAGTTTTTTTCATTCTAAAATTACCTCTAAAGACATTACATCTTTCTAAAAACTATTTGTGACTAAATTGCCTATTTTAAGTAAAAATGTTATGATATCCTTGCTTAGGGGAATACCAAACGTATTCTTAAAAAGGCATAGTCTTTCATTAGAGAGTCTGTGCTTTTTTTATGTCATAATATACCTCCATTTTTCTAGCAAACTATATTGCTAATCTATGTTAAAATCCAAATTGGGATTCTAACTTCTTGTCATATAATTTTAAAATTGGTATTTTCAACCATTTTTTATAATAAACCATCACATTCTTAGCTGCCTCGTGAGATATACAGAATCGATCTTGTATATCATCTGCAGTTGATAAATGATAACGATGAATTAGAACTGGTGGTGCAATTGCATATTTGGCAAAAAAATTTGCTTCAGCTTCGGCTAAACTGCAATGCTCGGTATGTCCTAAAACCAGATGAGCAATCTCATGTAATATAGTCCAATTTATTCGTTCGTCGCACATATCATCATTGTAAAAAATGTACATTACTCCATCTCTTGTTTCATAGCAAAATCCATCTTTGGAAGTTTTCATTAATTTTTGTTTATCCTTTTTTGCTGAATATGGAATAACAATAATTCCTAACTTTTTTGCTATTTCAAACCCACTAATTGGAGTACATGAAATATCAAGTTGAACAAATAAATCTGCAACTGTATTTTTTATCTCTTCATATCGCTCATCTGGTAATCTCATTCTTAATCCTTTCCGAATAGCAAATCAATCAATTCTGCTTTCTCTTGATTTGTCATTTCATTTTTATTGCGTGCTAAAATTCGTTTTACATTTGAAAAATCTAAGACATCTTCCTTACCTAAAATATAGTTAGCAGTTGTACTTAATGCACAGGCAATATTTGCTAATGCATCTCCTGAAGGAATGCGGTCTCCTTTTACATAATGTGATAAAGCACTTTCTGTTACTCCAGTTAATTTAGCTAGCTGTTTTTGTGTCATGTTTTTTTCTTTGAGCAGTGTACTTATGCGTGTTCCGGCGCTTTCCATTTCATAATCCTCCTAATTACTATCTCATTTGCATTTTAATAATAGGCAAAAATTATTAATATGTCAAGTTATAGCGTGCAAAAAAGCATATAAAAACATTTAGAATTACCTTATTGTAAATATCTATCTCCTGGCTTAGTTGTGTTGAGATCGTACAATAATCCTTTTGGCATCTTATTTACAAAAGGAACAATAGAACCTCCATACTTGATTAATCCAGATCCAGTTGGTGCATTTGTAATGTATCCCATCTGTTCTTCTGAAATATTTAAAAGTCTAGCTAAATCTTCTCTATCGTTGGCAGATTGATTCAACATGACAATAAATTCAGAGTTCGACAACATGCTTGTACCTTGCTGAGAAGAGAGAAGATATTTAACATTTTGTGTAATACCCGTTGGATAGGCATCTCTTTTACGGAATTGTCTCCATGCAGATGCAAAGAAGGTTGCACTTTCTTCATTTTCAAAGATAACGTGAATCTCATCAATAAAGACATGTGTACGTTTTCCTTTTCTCCAATTTTCATTGACACGATTGATAATGGCATCCGTAATTACAAGTAATCCCATCGTCTTTAATTGTTTTCCTAAATTAAAGATGTTGAAAGATAGGATTCTAGATTTGATATCTACATTGGTTTCATGAGCAAAAATGTTCAAGGATCCATTTGTAAATAATTCAAGCTTAATAGCTAATGATTTAGCTTCAGGTTCACTTTGTTCTAGTAGTTTGCTATAAAGATGCTTTAATGTTGGAATATAGTTATTTTTCATGCTCTCCTGATAAACCAAAGATACACAACGATCGATAATAGAACGATCAATAGGGGATATACTACCATGATTTGTATCTAACTGTTCAAATAAAGACATGATAAATTGAGATTTATCTGCAATTGCATTTCCACTATCTCCATACCCTTCTGACATATCCATGGCATTAATATAATCTTTACTGTTCGTTCCAATACGAATGATTTGTCCTTTCATCGCTTTAATGATTGGATCATATTCGCCTTCTGGATCCGCAATAATAATATCGTCATTCGTAGACAGAATTAAGAATTCAATTTCTTCTTTTGTAAGAAAAGATTTACCCGATCCAGGAATACCTAATACAAAAGAGTTTGGATTTTGTAATAAAGCTTTGTTGCAAAGAATCGGATTGTTAGTAATGGCATTCTGTCCATACCAAATTCCACCTTTCTGCATGATTTCATGTGCTCTAAAGGGAATAAATACAGCAGCACTTTCTGTAAGCAGGGTACGAGTGATATTAAGTTTGTTGACTCCAATAGGAAGGGTTGTTTGTAGACCATCCAATTGTCTTTTTGAAAAGTAGAGTGTTTCAAGTTCACAAACATATTTTCGAGCTACTGCTTTTAATGTTTCACTATCTTTATCCAGTTCTTCTAATGAATCGGCAAGATGAACAACCGTAATATTACATAGCATCATTCTTTGATCTCGTACAATTAAATCGTCTAAGAATTCCTTGCATTCCTTACGCTGTAGTTCCATATCATAAGGGATAATGGCTGAAAAGTTATTGTTACGATTTTGCTTCATTTGCCAATCCGTAATGTTCTTTTCAACACCTAAGAATTTATTTTCTACTTCACGAACTGCTTCATCAGTAGGAATCGTAATAATGTCCATAGAATACATCAAGTTCTTATTTAAATCGCAAAGTTCGGATACAAACTCGTCTTTTAAAAAGCCTGGATAATTGCTTAAATAAAGAACTCTTCCATATTTACCATCAAATTCAAAATATTTGTTGTGGTATTTGCTCATTCTAGGTGTAATCAAATCTTTAAAGGAATGACCTTTTTTTGCTAAATCATTGATATCCAATGTAAATTCTTCTGTTTCATTTCGATAAAAGTCATGGAGGATCTTTAATCGTTCTTCGGCATTTAATTCAATACAGGAAGATCCAAGTCTTGAAAATAAGGTAGAATACTCAGCGGTAATTCTGGAGAATGTAAATCTTGCTTCTTCGATACTGTTTTTAAAGATGGTAACTGTAATATATTTTTCCTGGATAATATCATCACTTTCAGATAGTTTATCCAAAAGCATATTGTTGTATTCTTCGCGATATGGATCTAAGTTATCTTGTTTTAATGGAATCAAGATATCCTCTTTAAACTTCTTGATATCCACTTTTCGATTGTTGATAGTTATCTTTGTCATCACAGAAGAATCAAAAGAATTCAGTAAATCACTATAGCTTAAAAAGAGATTGTTTTTATCTTCTCCAGAAGCAATCTTATAGTTGATATCTAAGAACCTGTAACTCTTTGTATATTTATTACCGGATTTAAAAATACCATCCTTATAGATTGTATCTACGGGGATGGTATCCTGAACAGTTCTAGGCACTCTTGTTTTTTCTTTGTTGAGCTTTTTCAATCTTTCGTAGCTTTTTATCATGTACAATCGACTCCTTTCTTGATTGATTAATGAATGGTTCAAGTATTTCATAATAAAGATTAAATGGAACATTAGTCAAATTCCTTGTAGACAAAGCAAAAGAAGATATTGCCATCTTCACAATATCTTCTGTATACATTCCTTGAAAACGAATAAATCCAAATGCTGCAAATGGTGCAGCACCAAGCATACACAACCAGCTTGTCATTTCTGTACCTAATCGATCTTTACATAAAAAATACAAACCACACGCAATAATACAGGCAATGATAGAAAAGATGCTTTGTCTAAGGGATAATCCAAAGAAAATACTTTCCGTATAATCTCTTATTTCTTTGTTGATTTTGATTTCAAAATTAGATTTCATCAGCAAAATCCTCATGAATAACATCTAATGGAATAGACGATGCAAATAAGATGTTATCAATAGGAATAACCATCTTTCCACCATCACGACGAACAATGATTTTATCTTTTTCATGTTCTACTTTATACATCAATTTTTCTGTTAATGGTAAAGTTGAAGATTCAACAATATCCAATGAATCTCCGGTTTTTAATACAACTTTGTTTAAAATATAATCTTTCATGTTACGTTCCTTTCCTGCCTTGAAGGCATAATAAAAGCAGGAACAATATGCTCCTGCAATATCAATTAAAATAGTAATGATAAGTAATCTTGTCTTGAGTCTAGTATTCTAATAATTTCGATATTATCTTCATTGATATCATAGAATACAATTTGTTTAGATACGATTAAATAGCGTAATGGTGTATCTATATTAAATCGATCTGACATTTTAGGTCCCAAATAAGGATTATCTTTTAATAATAAAATTGTATCTACAATGTTTGTTTTAAGCTTTGTTGCGGCTTGATCATTATGAAACTGATTAATAATATAGTTTTCCGCATTTAAAAGATCATCAATTGCAGCTTTTTTATAAATAATCTTCATTTTACAAACCTAACATCTTTTTGGCTTCTTCTTCTGAATAAGATTCAGTACAATTCATACCAATTTCTAATTCTTTCATTAATTTAGATAAAGCTTTAGCTTTCATCTTTTCGGCATTATCCTCAGTTACAGAAAATGGAAATCCACCTGTATTTAATACTTGTTGAAAAAATACATTTACTGCATCTGTTAAAGTTAAACCATTTTTGGCAAATACTTCTTCCAATTCATTCTTAATTTCTGAATTCATGCGAATTCTAAATACATCATCTTTTTGAGCATTGATTACGTTACGCATAATTAACACTTCCTTTCGTATATATTATAATCAGTTTTTTACAAAATATCAACAAATGTGGTAACTGAGTAGCTACATATTATAGTCCCATCATTTCTTTTACAATCCTGTCTGACATTTTGATTGTTCCTACAAGAACTAACATATTGAATATCAATTCACCAATATAACTCCATACCATAGATACACTAGATGCTGTTGAATCTACTACTGGTGGACTTGATGCAAAGGCAGAGAAGATAATACATGCCAGGACGATGATAGCTCCTTCTAAACATACTCCTGCATAGCTTTTAATAAATGTAAAAGCGATATTTTGCGTGCTTTCTCCTGCAGCTGCTGCAAGTGGGACTGGAGATATAGCTGTATACATGTACAGTTTAAAGAATCTTCCATATACTGTTAGAATCATCACGAAAGACAAGATTGTGATAAATATAGATCCTAGTAAGGTTACTGCCCATAATGGAATAGATTCTAGAAATCCCGTATTACTTACTGCATCTACAATTTCTTGTGGAATCACTGTTTCGTTAGATACTCCAAGTCCTACAGTTTCTGTAATAGATTGGATAATTCCTTGTACGATTTCAAATATTTTTGTCATAAGTTCCATTCCATAAAGCACTAAAGTTCTTGCGATAATAAATCTAAGAAATAGTTTGAAGGCTTGTTCTGGTCGTTTAACATCTTGCCAACTTGTACAGGTTCGTATTAATCCCCATACAAAGAAAAGCACAAGAAGGGCAAGTCCAATAGCTTGTAAGCCTTCATGTACTTTTACAATGATTTTCCATATATCACCACCTTTAAATGACTCTGGGGATTCAGTAAGCAACAACCATATTTCAGCAAGTTTAGAATTCCAGGTATTGATGGCACTTGTTAGGTTATCGATGATTCCATCCATACATTAACCTACAATAATATTTAAAATCTCTTTCGCAAACGTAATAATAATTCCACCAGCAACAGTCATAAATCCATTTGCTCTTTGGCTTGGATCGTGGCTTTTTAAAGATAAACCTACCTGTACGATACCAAATCCTAAAAGAATCATGCCAATAGCTCGAATTAGTCCAAACATAAAATCACTGAAGTTATTCACTACAGTGACTGGATCATTGGCAGCATAGATAGGGGTAGTAAAGTTTGTGATAAGTATCGATGCCATGTAGGCAAAGAGTAATACTTTTCTAATTGTTTTTGTTTTCTTCATTTTCTTTGATCTCCTTTAAATAGTTTTCAGTTTCTTGGGCATCTAGCAATTCATATTCATTATCTGTAAGAAGAATATTTTGCCAGTCATCAATAAAGTGATGTGCTTGACCATGAATATAAGGTTCACGTCCACCATCCAATGTCTGCTTGATATTTGGATGTTTTAGTAAGTCATATTTTTTATCTTTGACGGGTCTTTCTCCCTTAATAAAAAGAAGTCCATAATTGTTATCCAACAATCGAACTTCATCTGCGGTCAATAATTCTCTTCCAGTTTGCTGATAATTGGTGGAATAGTTTCCACTATGGCCACTTGATTTGCCATACGTATTTGTATCCAATGTTTCTTTTCCAAGCAGTTCACTAATGTATTTATGTGTACTCTGTTCATTGCCACCAAGATAATACGTTTCATCACAATTACCTAAAATGGATTCCCAGCTGTCTTTATATAATGCTTTAATTTGTGCTAGATTCTGCAAAATAATAGATACAAAGATTTGTCTTGAACGCATTGTTGAAAGTAACTTGTCAAATTCATCAGGAAGGGCAACATTGGCAAATTCATCCATTAAAAAATGTACTGGTACAGGAAGTTCTCCGCCATGTACATAATCCGCCTGGTAATACAACATTTGAAATAACTGGGTGTACAACATTCCCACTACAAAATTGAATGTGGAATCGTTGTCTGGAATAATCGCAAATAAAGCCGTTTTTCTTTCTCCAATCTGTTCTAATTCCATCTCGTCATATTTGGTTAATGATGCAAGTTCTTCCAAATTAAAAGCAGCAAGTCTTACACCAACCGAAATCAATATGGATTTGGCGGTTTTACCAGAGACGAATTGTCAAGGACTTTTTAATCAAATTCACAAAAAAGGTGCCAGAAGCACCGTATGGCTCCTGACACCTCGTTTGATAGATTACATTTTTCTGTTCAGCAGGTCTTTGCAGAGATACGCATAGTCTGGCAGCTGGTTGATATATGGCTCCCAGCGCCGCTTGATTTCGGCCAATTCCAGCGGATCGGCTGCTTCCAGTGCATGATCGTTGCCCGTCATATACAAAACATCCGTAGCAACATCATCCAAACACCTGCTGCAAAGATCGGCGGCTGATTCGATTCTGATACCGGTATCCACATAGACTGGATTGACGCCAATCGTCAGCCAGACATAGCCTACCTTGTCCGACCAGAGCAGTTCAAAATCAGGGCTTTGCCGCAGATGTTCCGCAAAGACCTCCTTTACTCGTTCAATTTCATGCTTCTCTTTTTCTGTGTAAAGCATTTTCGTGTCCTCCTTGACAAAAATTTTGGTGCGTACCATCATCAGTTTAGCACAAGGCGGCTTCGTTTATCAGTCTGTCACATTTGCTGAATTTCATTTTTGAGCATACGCTTGATTTTATCGCTCATGGTTTCTGTGCTGGTATTGCTGAAATGGACATGAACCTTGTAGGTTGTCTTTCCGATTTTCTTTACCATCGCCGGCGTGTTTTCCGGCGCTCTGGACGCAGTAGCGGCGTCTGACACCTGCATAGTACAGGGTTCTTTGTTCATGGCGCTCCTTTCTCCGAACGGGTCTGTGCCGCCCGGTAAAAAATCAATCGTGCTTACTGTTTACAATGTCTTTTGCTGCCTGTCGGGTAGCACCGGCATTTTCTTCCCGGAAATTCTTCCCGTCAAAAAGGATCGGCGCACACCGTTCCAAAATACGGTCATAGATACGGGCGTGGGCCAGATCAGGCGGGTTTTTCAGCTCGGACAGTTTCAAGTTTGTTGTGATAATCATGGGCCTGCGGCTGCGGTAGCGGCTGTCGATGACGAAAAACATCTGCTCCATCGCATACTCGGTACTGCGCTCTACACCCAGATCGTCAATGATAAGCAGGTCGTATTCGTCAAAGCTGGCGATAAAGTCGGCCCTGTCTTCGGAGAACATCCCTGTCAGGCGGTTCAGGATGGTGGGAAAGTTCGTCATCAGCACAGGCACATCCCGGTCAAGCAGGGCGTTGGCGATACAACCGGCGAAAAAGGACTTGCCGGTTCCCACATCTCCAAACAGCAAAAGCCCGATATTGCTCTTATATGCCTCTTTCCAGTTCTCCACATAGGCATGAGCCTTGTCCATCAATGGGTTTTGCCCGTTATCATTGAAAAATGTGTAGTCATAGAGATAGCGGTCTTGCAAGCCCTGTGCCTTTCGGCGTTTGATACGCTCCATACAGCGCTGCCGTTCTTCAGCAGCCTTGCGCTGCTCCTCAGCCTCCCGCTGGCACTGGCAGATGCAGCGCGGCATAAAGTAGCCGGATTTCCCGAAGCATGGCACAACGGTCTGCCTCTGGCCGCCGCATTTCTTACAGTGAATGAGCCGTCTGACGGGTCTATATACTCGTCCCCGGCCAATTCCACACCGGCAGCTGCCTTGTCGATCAGCGCCCGGATTTCTGCGGTAATCTCAATCATACAGTTTCATCCTCCTTTACGCTGTAATCCCGGTTGCGTGAGGGTGTGACAGTTTTTTTAGCGTCCTCACCGGCCCAGCGCCGGATGGTCGCTGCATGGCTCCGATACCGCTTGCCGGTAGAAGCCATGTACTCGGACAGCTTTTCGATGTACTGGCCCCATACGGTGGGAAAGCTGGCCTGCAAGTCTGCCATTTCCTCGTCCGTCAGGAAAATATTCTGGTAACGACCATAGGTGTGGGAAGGGTGCCCCGTTTCAGGGTGTCCCTTCTCTATCTCTCTCTTTATCTCTTATCTCTTCTCTAACTCTATCTCTATCTCGTGATGGACGATC